>Ga0208917_1000008_pt1 | contig 119482 bp, 125 predicted proteins | sample DEB08_DNA_10_FD_185500 | JGI IMG/M metagenome (GOLD analysis project Ga0208917, IMG submission 185500) | Aqueous microbial communities from the Delaware River and Bay under freshwater to marine salinity gradient to study organic matter... | ecosystem: Environmental > Aquatic > Marine > Coastal...
GAAAGCGTCACAATATCTGCGGTAAAACCCCCATTCGCCGCCAAACGCATCCACCTGACCGATGATCTGAAGTTGCGGTGCGTACTCGGCTGGCCGGTTCGTCACAGGAGTACCCGTAAGCAAGATCACCGGGACGTCGGGCCCGGCAGCCTTCGTGATTGCTTTCGCCGCTTTGGTTCGCTGCGAGTCACGGCTCTTACAGTAGTGAGATTCATCAAAAACGTACCCGTTGTGACCTTTGAGCAGATCCTTCCAATGGTGGATGTTGGAGTAGCCGACAACCAGCACCTCGCTGAACTCTGGGAACTCTTTGCGGTCCACAACAATCTGGACGTCCCGGTGCGGCAGCCAACGATTCCACTCTTTCTTCCAGTTCAGGATCAACGATGGAGGACAGACGATGACGCAGGGGTAGGCGTGTTGGACTTCGACTGCTGCGATTGCTTGAATGGTTTTCCCCAACCCCATCTCGTCGGCAATGAATCCTTTTTTGACCGTTGAGATGTATTCGACTCCGGCTTTCTGGTAGGGCAACAGTTCGCCTTGGAATCCGGGGATGTTGACCTCGGCGTCCGTTGAGCGGGACTTCTCGATCAGGCTGCTGGAGGTTTCGGTGGTTGAGGTGTATGCGTCTCGGACTTCGGGGGAGATTTCGATGTCGAATCGTTCTCCGAAGGTGATTGCCGCATCACCGGATGTGATCGGTGCCAGCCATTCTTTGCTGTCGGGCGACCATGTGACTCCGGGGATCTGCTTGACTGAGCGGATCCGCACACGTTCGTACGGAAACTTGATACAAATCCAGTTTTCTCGAAGGATGATGTGTTCTGCTGCGGCGGGTGGTTCGGGCAAAGTGATGAGAGCGACTTCCTCTGTCATCTCGTACCCGTACTGGTTTATGAAGTCCCGGGCGGCCCGTACCTCGGCGACTGGGATTTCCCAAAGTTTCGAGCGTTTGTTCCATTTTGCGCCACGAATCTTTTTGATGGCGGTGACTTCTTCGAGAACGTAAGGGGTGTCGACAAGGAGCATGTCGGTGTCTAGCCACAGGTTCACGCTTTTAGTCTAGCCGTAGACAAGGAAGAACCCCCACGTCCTGCTATCCAAGGGGGAGGAGGAGAGGACGTGAGGGTTGCTTCCGTTGTGGGGGTCATCTGGTGGGGGCCAGATGTCTGTAACCCTAGCATCACAAGTTCACGAGCGCAACAACTATTGGTCAAAGATTTTTTTTCGCTCTGAGGTTGTGTCCCAGACATATAAGTAGTATATTACTAGACATGAAGAAACCCCAAAAAGGCGACATCGTCGCAACCACAATCCACGGCAACATCATTCAGGTCTGGTTCCAAAGCCCGACCGGAGACAGTAGCGACGTACAGATTTTCAATCTTGAGTGCGTCTCATACAATCAGGCAGTTGCCATCGCAAACAACATCAACGCCACGAACGGCATCGAAGTTCTCCACTTGGACTGTCTCAACGACGAGTTGGTCTACAGCGAAGACCTTGACGCTTCAGTAATCTGACCATCCCCGGCTTCCAGCAAGAGTCCGTCCCTCACAAGGGGGCGGGCTTTTTGCTATCTACGGGTACGCATCCATTCTTCAACGGTCATTTCTGCCGGGGCTAAACCGCAGCGCCAACGCGACTTCTCGGTGTCAGCCAACGCCTTACACTCCGAACATTGAACAATCGGAGGAAATTCACCGACTTCTGGGTGATCCATCCCCATGTCGATAACCACCCACGAGTGGGAATCCACGTTCGCTGACGCTTCTTCCTCTGAACCTTCGAACTTCGGCTGGATCTTGATGATCTTGGACCAAAAGCGGGACATCAGGCCTCTGGTTCCGCCGGGAACAACTCGGGGTTATCGGATTGGACGATCTCTTCAACAATCAACTTCGTGTAACGCTTGCGGAGACGCCAAATCTTCTTGTTTAACTCTTCCATCTTCATGGTGGAGCGAGCCTTGAACGCAATATCGTCATCGAAATACCCGAACTTGGCAAACATTTCGTCCTGAAGATCTGCTTCGTCGAACAAAATGTCGGTAATCCAGTTCGCCCGACCGTCAATCTTGAGCATCAGGTCCGCGAGACCTTCAGTCCCGAACTCGTCGTACACCCGTGAGACCAAAGTGTCGCACAGGTGAGAGCGGTAGACCTGCTCAATATTCATGGAGCCAGACATGAAGTCTCCGATCATTTCGATCAGATCTTCTCTGGTGATCTCATCCTCGTTCTCGAACATATGTACCCCCTAACGAGAGCCGTACATACATTTTGACACAAGAACCATCAGGTAAGCGTTAGGACTGCGTCTTGGGCACGGGCTTTGGCTTTCGTCACCCACGAGTAGTAATCCATTGACGCAGCGGCCCTGTCTTCAGCCCCGGCTTCGCGGTGGTGATCAAGGTATTCGCCGATTGCGTTGTACGCCGCCCAACCGTTGAACCCGAAGCCGCCAGCATTCTTCTTCGAAATGTACAGCGATCGGACGGTCATCTGAAGATTCTCACGATTTTCCCGTTGGATCTTCGTTGCGTCCGACTTCTCAGGGAACACGCTGTCAAAAATCTTGTCGAACTGCCGTGATCCTGCTGGGACTGGGATCCGAAGCATCCGTTCAGCGGTTTGCTGGAAGTTGCGTGCCCATTCGGTTGAGATCGCAAGAACTTCGCCGGCCTGTTCCAACGCTGTGTCTTGGTTTCTGGTGTGACGAGCAGTAAAAACGCTTTTCGCCGAGTCCATCGCCATGATTACGGTGTTGAGGCAGACTGCCCGGATCGGCGTGTTTGCGTAGGTGATCGGGACTTTTCCGTCGTGACCGTTGCGGACGAGGAGGTAGCGTTCGATGCGGTCGTTGACACCTTTCGGGTCGATGACCAGTCCACCCAAGTTGATGGAGGCGAAGAACTCTTTGCCGTCTCGGAGAACACCGCAGGTTTCTACGACTGCTTCTCCTTTGGATGCGCCCACGACGTCGAGCGCTCGTTGGAGTGCTTCCCGGTTTTGAGTGGGGACGTATCGTGTGCCGACTGTGGCGAGCCCGTCGAAAGTCCCGTCTGGGTTGCTGCGTACGGTGGCTCGGGAGTTGTCGATGAGGATTGGTGTCCCATCGGGGTTCAGGATGAACTGGCCGTTGTCGTCTACGGCCGCGACTTTGGTTGTTACGACGTCAAAGTCGGCTTGGGCTGCTTCCAGCATTTGTTCTGCGGTTGCGAGTCCGTTGAGTTTTGTGCCGAGTTTGTGCCAAGGGATGTCGCCTGCGTAAGCCATCCGGGCTGTTCCATCTGCGTTGATTTCAATTCCGTGCATGTGACCCTCACTTCTCTTTAGATAAATCTATCACACGTTTGCCATTGACGTAGTTGTACACGGTCACCCGTGAAACACCACATGCGTCAGCGATTTTGTTCACCGCTTCGCGGAGTTCGAGAGCCCCGAGGTCGATGAACATCCGGATGCAGTAGCGGCGTTCTTCGATCGTCAGTTTTGACAGATCGTTAGTCAGCATCCGTCGTCGAACCTCGTCATGGAGGTGGTCGAACGCACCGTGCAGGGTGTGAAGTGGTTCTCTGAGTCCGTGCATGTCCACAGGTTACCGCGATATTGACAGAACGTCAACGTACGATCGCTGTGGCTTTCGGTTTTGTCAAGAACGGAGCGTCCTCAGGGCCACGAACGTGGGGTGCGATCCAAATCAACCTGTGTGCATCTGGGTCATCAGACGGGCCGAGCGACGGATACCACTGGTTGCGAGCGTGACCACGAACAAGTACCCGATGGTCAAGACGACAGCCCTCACCCGTGCCATCGCTGGCGTGACGAGCACGACGAAGTTTGAGGATCGTGATCGGCTCTTTGAGACCAGTCAGCCTCTGTGCTTGACGACGAGTCGCCCGATTCACTTCCTCGGGGGTATCTCTGACGAGGAGTTCCTGCCAGACGAACCTGAACAACGCAACCATGAACCTGCGAACCATGCCGGAATCCTCGGAGCAGATAGTCCCGTCCGCCGAGTCCGCCAACCGAATGATCTGTTCTGCCGTATCGTCTTCTCTGGCCGTTCTCCACGCCGAGCCGAACGCCCATGCCGTGCTGTCCAAGAGCATGAGGCTGGTGTCCGGAATCAAGTCGTCGATCTGCTCTCCAACACCCGTGATGTACCTGAAGCATCCAGCGTCGGTGTACAGGTACATGAACATCCCGTCAATGGGGCGAAGGGTGCCGTCTGGGTCTTTGGTCATTACTTGGTCGGACCTTGCCCACGAGATGGCTCTGACGCCAACCATTTCGGCTTCGGGGTTCTTGTAGAACTCGCCCGTTTCCTCGTTGACATTGGTGGTGGTGACAGCGGTGACGAGAGGCTTCTCTAGGTACACGATTCCGCTGGGGGCGAACATGTCTGAGGCGTACAGTTTTTCGCCGTCGAACTCCTCGGATGCGATGGAGAGCATGTCGATCATGTCGCTAGACACGAATGTGGTCGGCTCTGCTGTGAGCGCGTACTCCTCCATGATGCAAGCCATCGTGGCGTACATGACCTGCTCGGCGGGTGAGCCATGGTCAAAGGTGTCATGGAAGTACCCGCGTCTGTGGATTGCCCAATGTTCCTTGAGCGGTCCACTCTGGGCTGTAGATGCGGGTGGGGCAGCGCGACCGGAGAGGATCTTTTTTACGGTGCTGTCGCTGAGGCTTAAGGCCTTCGGGCGGTCAGGCTCGTGGGGGAGCCAACGCAAGCAACGGTCGACTGCTTCCAGACGTTCGATGTGGTTGTGTACGGCTTTGCCGACACGAACTGTCAATGCCTCCATGACATGAAGGCTAACCCTTATTGGTCACAGAAACAACTTTGTGAAAAAATTCCTTTACGGGAACCACGGTTGCCAGCCAGAGTTGCCCCAAATCGCCAACCCGGCGGACAAAACAACACGGGGCTCGTACAACTCGTCACACGAATCAAGAACCCCATGCGACTGCAACCACCCGTCAGGCCAGTACTTCGTCGACTTACACCAAAACTGGTTGATCTGCATCAAACCGTTGGAACCACCCATCGGGTCGTCAGGATTGTGCTGTGTCGGGTCACACCGCGACTCACGATAAATCGTGTACGACAGCCGAGACAGTTCCTCCTCCGGCCAGCCAACCTCACGAGCCAAGTCCATCCACTCGTCGCATCTCCAGTCAGGACGGGACTGCGACCACGACGTCACCCGTGGAACAGTTGTTGTGGGCGCTGGGGTGATTCGATCTGGGTCGTTGAGAACCGCGTCAAAGTTCGGATCCAGCGTGATCCCTTCAGGCAACTTCGGCACCTGCGGGATGCGCTCCTCCGAATCATGGGTGTCGTGCCATGCCGGTTCGACGTACAGCGGATCGTTGGTGGCCCAGACGCCGCTCGACGGCCCCGGTGTTACCGTGGCGATTGGGTGGTCTGGACGAGCGATTTCGTAGTCGGCTTCGGTTCTGGAGCCTGCGCTGACTCCGGTGATGACGCCGATGCAGGCGAGCCATGTGATGGCTTTGCCGGCCAGAGATAAAGGAATAGCCATAGCGGACTCCTTGAGAGGGGGCAGATGGTCCCTCTATGTTACCAAACGATTACGAAATGCGTCGGTCAGTCAAGATTTTCTGCGACTTCTGGGGCTTGGGTGTAATCCAACAACCAGTCACCCAAGTCAATCTCGTCCTTCGGCGTGATGAGAACAACGAGTTGCCCGTCTTCCTCGGCAAGGGTCTGGTCGGCCGGGATCTCCAACTCCAATGAGTCGATAATCACACCCGCGATCATCTCGCAGGCCTCTCGATACTTCTCCAACGTGTCGGCGTCCGGCTCCTCACCACCGAAATCGGCGGTAAAGACGTCAAGGTTCACCAAATGTTCGAAAATTTTGATGGCGTGTTGCTGTGCTTCTTCTGGGGTCATAGCCGTCAATGTAATCCTTAAAAAAGATTTCGGCAACCCGCCCGGTTGTCACACCCACCTGATACGATGACGAACGACACAAACCCGTGTCACCCGTATCGAGGGCATGCCCTCGGAAGGAAGGCAATCATGGCAGGATCAGAAACCACGTTGATCGGGAACGTCACCAACGAACCCGAACTCAAGTACACCGCACAGGGGGCCGCGCGACTCGCGTTCTCCATCGCTGTGAACCACTACTGGACTGATGCTGACGGCGAGAAGCAGGAGCGCACCTCCTTCTTCAACGTCACAGCATGGCGGTACCTCGCAGAGGACGCAGCCGCAGTTCTGGAAAAGGGAATCGGCGTCATCGTGCAGGGACGTCTTGAGCAGCGCACATGGGACGACGATGAGGGGAACAAGCGTTCCACGATCGACGTTCTCGCCAACAACATTGGTGTTCAGGCACGTTCAATTGAGTCGTTGGAGCGCAAGCGCCGCGACAGCAGCGGATCAGCCCCGGCGGCGAAGGCAACTTCACCTCGGAAGAAGGCTGAACCCGCAGGCGAACCGTTCTGATACAATCCGCTTGAGGAAACCCCGGTTGGAGGGAAATGGGAAGCCAACCGGGGTTTTCCCCTTTCTACAGCAAGGTTTGTCGTAGACTTGACGCATGAGCGACGACTCGAAAGCCTTGACACGCGAATTTTTGGCTGAACGCGACCTCCGCATCTTCAAAATGCGGCAGGCAGGCATCACAACCAACGAAATCGCCCGCAGATTCGGTGTGTCAACCTCGGTCGTGTCAAAAGCGATCTCCCGACAGTTAGAAAAGATGAATCGGGAAGCGTTGAACGCCTACCCGGAAGTTCTCCGCATGGAACTTGAACGACTGGACGCTCTCCAAGCCGCAATCTGGCCAATGACGCAACATCGACGAGTAACGATGGACGACGGCCAAGAAGTATCGGTCGAACCCGACATGAAAGCCATCCAACAGGTGTTGAGCATCATGGACAGACGTTCAAAACTGTTGGGCATGGAACAATCCAACCTTTCGATCCAAATGGACGTGTCCACAGACACCGCAACCCCAATCCGGGTCACGATGGCTGGAGAACTCGAAGGCGGGGCCGCCGCAGTCGACGCATTCGACCCGGCAGAAGAAGCCAAACAGTTGCTGGAACTCATGGCTCGATCTGGTGTCCTCCCAGAAGAAGATGTCCAGAAAATGCTCGGCACAGGTGAAGAAGTTGTCGAAGCAGACATCGTAGAGGAGTATGATGACACCCATGAGTGACGAAACCGTTGACAACGTAGAGCAGGCGATGGATGCGATCGCTGAAGATCTCGATATGACAATCGCAACCAAACCACCGACCGATGACGACCAAGAAGGCGTAAACGCCGACAAACAGATCCTCATCCGAGCCACCCGTGGCGAACATGAGCGTTGGAAGCGTGCCGCCGAAGTCCAAAACACGTCCATGTCGCAACTTGTCCGAGATCTCGTCAACGCACACGTACAAGGCGTACTCGACTGCCCTCACCCGCCCGAATATCGCAAAAGTTACCCGTGGGCCGAGTTCTGCCGGAAATGCGACACCCGTCTACGAGGCTGAGCCCGTGGACATCGAGTTCGACCTCGAAACTGACGGTTTCGCGATAACACGGGGCTTGATCCCGCCGCATGCGATCGACGAGTACCTCGAAGGCGCATACGCCGGCCTTTCCGAAGCACAAAAGGACAATTTGGCGTTCCAAAGCCACCCGTGGGTCCGTTCCGTCCTGTGCCACCACGAAATCAACCGTTTTGCCGCACATTGGCGTCTCAACCTCGCGTTACATTCATGCCTGTTGAAACAAGTCGATATTGGGCTTCCATGGCACTGCGATCTGCTTGCCGGTGAACGACATTGGGGTATTTGGGTCGCTTTGGGCCCCATCACGAAAGAAAACGGCCCGTTTCAGATCATTCCGGGCTCCCACCTGTGGGATTTCGACAGATCCGACTCTGGGCTGTCCCCCGAAAACATGGAAATCTCCCCGACGGTTGACAACATCATCGACGAGTACGGTGCACCTCACCCCGAGTTCTTCATCGCTGAAGCCGGTGACGTCCTCATCTGGGACACGTTCTGCATACATGGGGCGATGAAACCGTTAGATCCGACGACACGACGCACAGCAGCGATCGGGCACTACGCCGAACACCCCATGGCAGTCACGGATTGTGACGATGGTGTCAGATGGGTGATGGAACGCTAGAGTTACCAGCATGTTGACTTATCACGAACGTACAGACTTCTTCACGTTCCCTGCTGGAGCCCGAGCACACGGTGTGAACACCCGTGGCGTCGGAGGCGGTTTAGCAGCAGACGTGTTCGCCCTACTGCCCGAAATGGAGACCGTCTACAAGTTTGCGTGTAACGCCGGCACATTAGAGCCCGGAGACAGCCTCCCCTACAAGGCCGATGACGGCACATGGTGGTACAACGTCGCTTCACAACGCGATCCGGGCCCTGACGCAACCGTCGAATGGATCATCTCTGGTCTACAGAAAGCCGTTGACCACGCCCAAGAACAAGGTGTCGCCACGATGACCATCCCCTGCATTGGGGCCGGTATCGGTGGTCTCCTATGGGGCGACGTCCGTGCAGCACTGTACGACACGTTCACAGATGGCCTGTTCCACCTACAGGTCGTGACACGAGGCCGGTTCTCCGACTACGATTCATAGGTATGGAACCCGTAGACGTCTTGCGTGAACTTGGCTCTGACGCCGAACGCCTGTTCCCACACATCGAGCAACTGGCCGAATGGGCTGCATCCACAGAGAACGAAGAGGTGATCTCAAATGTTCAGGAAGTCGCAACGTACTTCGCGTGGGTCCGACAGTCCGTCCTCGCCTTCGCATTCGACAGTAGCCGCTGAACGGTACGCCACCTGCCTGCAGTGTGACCGTCTCCGCAAAGCCCTACGCCAATGCAAGGAATGCGGCTGCTTCATGCCCGTGAAGGTCCAGATCCCCAACGTGTCCTGCCCTCTCGGCAAATGGTAGAAGTCGTGCAACTCCTGTTCGGCATCGTCTGTGTGTACGCCGGTGTAGCCATCCTGTTCTGGCTACTGGACAACCTCTAGGGGAGACGCCACCTACTAGGTGACCCGTGGACGGCTGCGTCCAAAGCGGCCCTCACGTACTCCTCAACGGCATCATGTGTGATCCGTTCCGCTTCCTCACCAGAGAACACAGCCAACTCTTCGCCTGCACGTGTCTGCACCACGATCGTGTGGTCAGCCGCCTCACGTAGCCTGACCATCTCGTCAGCGATCTGACGTAACAGGGTGGAGGTCACGTCTACACGTACATGGCCTGCGTCGATCACGTCAGCCAACACACGGCACGTCTCAACCAGATCGTCGTCTTCAGGTTCGTACTGTGACTCGCTCATCATTCTCATCTCTCACATGAGGGACACAGGCTGTGTACAGCAATCCCTCTGATGTCTGATACAGGTCTGCTGGGTCACCACACAGATCACAGTGATCATATGATCGACGCTCAGTCTCGTCAATCAACCGTCGAAACAACTGTGCTGCTACACGTACACGTTCAGGGCTGTCATCAGGGCGAGGTACGAACTCGGCGTAGAACCTCAAGCCACCAAACTTCTCTTTGATCTGATCAATCCTGTACAGGGGTGACACATAGCCAAGGTGACGATCCAACTCGTCAACCAACTCGAACCATCCCGGATTCTGGTCACGCCACACATCAATCTGACGTTGACGTACATCACGATCAGACGGCTCATCAGACACAATCAACCACTCCAAACCGTCATAGATCATGGGATGAACGGTAGCACGAGGAGAACAAGCCCACCGATCACCATCACACCACAAGCGATGTTCTGGAAGAAGATGTCAACCTTTGTCCACTTGTCCATGTGACCACAGTAACACACATGTCAAGCATTACCCGTGACGGCCTGCGGCGATCAACCACAAACCATCCCCCCAAGAATCAGAGATGATTCCCCTTAGGACGACGAGGCTTACGATCCCCAGTGATCGGCTCACGACGACCACCACCAATCGCATCAACCGTCTTCTCATCGTCATACGTCTTACGAGCATCACGACCAGCATCACGAGCACGACGAGTATTCGACACGAACTGACGACCATCACGAGACGCCTTACGCTTCTTCGCATTAGTCGCTCTACGTTCACCCGTGGACAGCCGCGACCAAGCCTCCTTCGGCAAGTACCTGTTCATCACAGTCCGACCCTTGCGATCACGACGCTTCGCCGGCTTCCCATCCGACGTCGTCCACTTCTCACGAGTCCACTTCGACAGCGACCGCTGACGCTTCGACTTCCCACCACGATAGCCACCACCAGCCTTGCGATACGCCTGAGCCAACAACTGCGCCTTCCGAGCAGACCACTGACCAGCACGACCCCCCTTCGAACCAGCCATGATCCGACGCTTCAAACGCTCACGCAACTCCGGCTTCGTGTACGACATGCCCTTCACCTCAGGGCCATCGCCCTCCAAAAACATGCCAACCGCAACATCAACCCACTCCACAGAACGACCAGACCAGTCCCGTTTCGACTCGACAGGCAGCACCCAGTCACCACGAACAACATCATCAAAACCTTCACGTCCCATCCACACATTCTCCCACACAACAACCAACACAAATAGCAAAAACAACAACACGAACCGCATCAAACTGATACGAAACGTCACACCCACGAGTCTTCAGCCCCGAAACTTTTCCGCGCACGCCCCAGCCGCCGGGCGGCGGTGTGAAATATTTTGGGTTGTGGCGTTACTTGATTAGATTTATCCGAGTTGTTGGAGTTGTTGGTTGGTGATGGTTTGTTGGGTGAAGTGTTCGGCGATGTGGATTTGTGTGTGGAGTCCGGGGTGTCGGTTGTCGGTTGCGACGTCCCAGTGTTGTTGTTGTTGGGGTGTTTGTGGGGTGTGGGTGCAGTGTGGGGGGTGGAATGGTGTGAGGTTGGCGTCTGACCATTTTGTGAGTGGGGTTTGTTGGGGGTGTTGTGGGTGGTGTGGGTTGATTTGTTGGATGTTGGTGAGGGTGTTTCGGGTGGTTTGGTCCCAACTGGTGATGAGGTGTTGGATGTTGTGGGTTTGTGTCCACCATTGAAGGAGGTAGAGGTGGTCGAGTGTTTTTGTTGTTGCTTGTTCTGGGTGTATTGGGTGTGGTTTGTGTAGTGGTTTTTGTGTTCCGGGTGCTGGTTTGTGTTGGTATGGGGTGTGGTGGTTTTTGGGGTTGTTGATGGTGTAGGTGTGGGTGTGTTGGTCCCAGTTGAGGTAGGTGTGTTGGGTTTTGTTGGGTGTTTGCCAGATGAGGGTGTGGGTGCGGTGTTGTTCTGGGGCGAGTGTCCAGATGTTTTGTGGTGTTCCGTGTTGTTGTGTGTGTTGTGCGAGTTGTTGTATTTGTGATGCGAGGTTGTCGCCGGGGTTGGCGAGGTTGTTGATTTTTGTGTTTGTGGTTGTGGCTGCGATGTGGGGCCATGCGTAGTTGGGTGGGAGGAAGGAGCCGTAGGTGATGCTGCAGCCGAGTGTGATGGTGTTGGGGTTTTGGTGGTGTGGGTGTTGTGGGGTTTTGTGTGGGTATGGGTGTTGGGGGTAGAGGTGGTGTGCGTTTGGGGTTGGTTCGATCATGGTGTTAGTAGGTGTAGGGGGTTTGTGGTTTTTTGCGGTTTTTGATGCGGCGGTAGATGTGTTTGATTTTGTTGATCATGTTGGTGGTGTGATTGTGGTGTTGTGCCAGAAGGGGTGGAGGGTTTTGAGGGTGTTGTTGTCGATTTTGTTGCCGGTGAGGATTTCGTAGTAGTGGATTTGTCGGTGTAGGCCGGGGTGGGGGTTGGGGTGTTTCCAGTGTTTGTTGGCGGCGTGGTCCCAGAGTTGTTGTTGGTGTGGTGTTTGGGGTTGTAGGTCGCAGGGGCAGTGGGTTGGGTGTGCGAGCCATTTGGTGATGTGGGGGTGGTTGATGTTGCCGAATTCGTGCCAGTTGGGGTCTGTTGTTGTGGGTTCGTCGGGTTGTTTGTGTAGGTGGGGTGGGATGTGGTGTTGGTGGTGGGGGTAGTTGAGGATGTGGAGTGTGGCGTTGGTGTTGGGTTCCCAGCCGAGTGTGGTGAGTTTGATGTTGTTGGTTTGGGTGTAGGTGGTGAGGAGGTCGAGTGCGGTGAGGTTTTGCCAGATTGCTTGGTTTTGGCTGGGGGTGGTTTTTTGGCCGTTGAGGTTGGTGTCGCGGTGTTTTGCTGGGTTGGTTTTGTTTGGTGTTTCGTATTGTTGGGTGTGTGGGTTGTTGTGGAGTGTTTGTGTGCTGTAGGTGTTGAGGGGGTGTTGGTTGTGTGGGCCGGTGTGTCGGTCGAGTGGGGGTGTGAGGAGGAGTATTTGTTGTGGGTTGCCGTATTGTTGGATGTGTTTGAAGAGTTTTTGGACGTTGTACCAGATGTTTTGTCCGGGTGTTGCGATGTTGTTGGTGGTGTGTCCGGTGTGGTGTTGGTGGATGTAGGGCCAGCCGTAGTTGTGGGGGAGTGCTGCTGCTGCTGTGACTGAGCAGCCGAGGGTGATGGTGTGGGGGTTGTGTTGGTGTTCGTGCCAGTGGTCTCCGTCGGTGTTGATTTGGTGGAGGAGGCCGGGTGTGTCGTGGTTGGGGCGTTCTGGGTTGTGTTGGTGTGCGTACCAGTTGCCGCCGGTGTGGTAGGTGATGCCGGTTTGGGGGTCGGTTTGGGCGTTGAGTTGTTGGGGGGTTGCTTGCCAGCATCCCCAGTTGTGGAGTGGGTGTTTGTGGTTGAGGCGGTCGAAGGCGGTGATGCGCCACCATTGGTTGTGTTCGTGGTCGTAGGTGGGGTGGTTTTCTTGTTTGAGGGCGTGGAGGTGTTGTTGTATGGCTTTGCGGTGGTCGTAGTCGTTCATTTTTGTTTCGCGTTCTGTGGGTGCGGTTAGATTTATCTAGTAGATGTGTGGGGGTGGGAGTTTGTCTCTCCATCGTTTCCATCGGTAGATGATTCGACGGATTTGGAGCCGCATCATTTGATATGGGTTCATGTGTGTGATCTTAATGTGTTGGGCCCGTAGTAAGGGGGCGGGTTTTCTGCTTCTTCCCAGAACGGGTGGAGAAGGTCGATGTCTTCTTGGGTGATTCGGAATTGGCCGAAAATTTCTGCGAAATGAATTTGGCTGTGCACCCCGTGATGCGGATGGTTGCCTGAGTGCCGGTCGTCTGCCCATGTCCACACTTGTTGCACGAATTCGTTTGGTGGCGGCGTTTTGCCGCATGTGCAATAGTCGGAGTGCCATAACGCATGTTCTTTCGGCAAAGCAACACCTTGGTGCTGTTCCTGAAGGCTTGGTATCGGAGAGTTCGTGAACGGGTCGATCAACCCGTTTTCTCGCCAGATTTCCAGACGTTCCGACCCTGTGGTCCAGTGTTCTGGGAGTGGCTGCATTTGCTGCTGTAACCGCATTTGACCTAAAGCGAAGTTTGTGTAGGGCTCCCACGAGTAGGTTCGCAGTTCGATGTTCATTGCATCGCAGAGGCCCGCGAACGTTTCGAGAAGGAGGAGGTTGGTGTGAGCAACAATATCCGGACTGATCGTCAACGGTTTAGATTTATCTAAGAGTTTGGATTGGAGTTCTAAGGGGACGGGTCGTCCTTTTTTGTCTCCGACGACGTATTGACGTTGAACGTAATCGAATACAGCAGTCGGTGAACCGTGTAGATCGAAGCGGAGGATGTCTGGCAACAGAAAGCACAGCACGTCCGGAGGGCCGTAGCGTTTTATCATTGCCGTAGCATTAGCGATAATTTCCGCCACACCGGCTCCCGGCATGCCGAAAGCATTGATGGAAACATCAAGTTGCGTTGCCATGATGTGTGGCCAAGAGAGGTTGTATGGCAGCCCCATGACATGTGTTTGTGAGCATCCGATTGCCATGTAGTCGGGGTTTGACACAAAATTTGGGCCAACAAACTCATCGGTGTTGATTAGATTTAGCCGACCTTGCTCGTATTTTTCTTGATTGAACTGAGTGCCCTGATATGAGCAAGGGCCAAGTTCGGGATGGATAAAAACGTCATCGCCCCCGTTTGTTGGTCTCAGTTGCTGCTGACCGCGTTTGTATGGCCAGCGATTACCTATTTCGAATTCCCTGATTTGGGCTATGTCTATGTAATGCTCCGCTGTCTCGTATTCACTGCGGATTTCATTGTTTACCATTGGACTTTCATCCGCTTGATTCCGTTACCCCACTTACTGAAACCGTATTCGATTTCGTCAGCGTAACGAATGTCGGGCATTTTCTCGATCAGGTTTGCGAAGACCGAACGAAGTTGTGCTCGCGCAAGCGGTGCCCCAATGCAGTGGTGGATTCCGGGTGCGCCATATGCGACGTGAGATGGGTGAGTGTCGCGCGTTACGTCGAACGTTTCGGCGTTACGGAAAACTGTTTCGTCACGATTCGCAGAGTAGTACCAGACGACAACTTTGTCACCTTTTTTGATTTCGGTGCCGTGCAACTCGGTGTCTTGGGTTGCGGTTCTACGGAAATACATGGCGGGTGTCTGGAGGCGCGCCATTTCTTCGATGGCGGTTTTCCAGTGGTCGTCGTAGTTGTCCCACAAAAGTTTTCTTTGATCCGGGTTTTCGGTTAGCCGTTTGATTCCACCCGAGGTGACGTGCTGGGTTGTTTCGATACCACCCATGATGAGCACCATGAACAACGATCCGAAATCGGCATCGTTGAGCACACCACCTTCTTTTGCGTTGACCAGAAGACTGGTGAGGTCGTTCTTGGGATTTTGGCGCCGTTCTTCGGCGAGTCGCCCTGCGTACTCGGTGATTGAGATGCATGCGTTGAGGAACGTGTCAGCGCGCTCTCCGCCGTGATACTCCGGATCGCTGTTCCCCGTAATTTCACGAACCCGGTCGTGCATCCATTTTTTGTCTTCGTCGGCAACACCCATCATTTCGCATGTGATTTCTGTCGGGATGCGCGCGGAGAGTTCTTGATGGATGTCGCACGTGCGTTCCGGATATTTTTCAATAATTTCGTCGATGATCTGGGGGGTGATTCTTTCAACAAGTTTTGTGACGTCTGCGATTTGGGTTGGCCCGAATGCTCGCTGGACGATTGACCGCACTTCGTGGTGTCGCGGGTTGTCGAGAGCCAGTAGCGAACCGAAATATTCGAAAATGTGTTTCGGTAGGTCAGTGATTAGGTAGCCCTCGCTTGCGCAAAATAGTTCTGGGTTTCGAGATACGTATGTTGCGTCGTCGTAAAGGGTGACGGCCCAGTACCTTTTGTCCGGAAGATCTTTTTTGGAAAATTGGGGCAGCCCATGGAAGTGGGTGTATGCGCGGAAGTGCGCGAATCTTTGATCTCGTTTCGCTCGATCGGCGTCGTTGAGGCACCAGTCAGAAATCCAGTTGTCGGCGAAATGTTTGTCGCTCATGAGACGATCCTTACTTGTGGGTTAAGTTCTTTCCATATTAAGACATCGAGTTCGTCGTTCAACATTGGCTGATCCCTAACGTTGAGGCTTGTGTTCAGCAGGATTGGGATGCCTGTTTGTCTGTTCCACATGCTTAATACGTCGTAGAGGCCGGGGTGTTGGTATTCGTTGACTGTTTGGACCCGGGAGGTTCCGTCGGCGTGGACGACCGCTGGCATTAGGTCAGGGCGTCGTGCTTTCACGGCAAATTGCATGTAGGGGGCGGGCCGGTCGAGGTCGAACCACTCGTCGGCGTGTTCTTCCATGACGATGGGTGCGAATGGACGGAAGGGTTCACGATTTTTTACTTCGTTGACCCTGTCTTTCATGTTTTTGGGTCGCGGGTCGGCGAGCAGGCTGCGGTTGCCGAGTGCTCTCGGTCCGAATTCTGCTGCTCCGTTTGCTACAGCAACAATCCCGTCGGTTGACAGGATGTCAATGATGTCTTCGCTGGGGTAGAACTTGTTGCCAATTGCGTGCCCAAGGTATGGCCCTCTCCATGGGACGTGGCTGTTGTGGGCAGCGAGTGCTGCGCCGAGGCTTGATCCAGCGTCTCCCGGGTTGGGCATGATCCACACTTCGTCCCACATGTCGAGGAGTTTTGTGTTGGCGGCGCAGTTGAGCGCGCAGCCTCCCATAAAAACGAGATTTTGGGTTGCCGAGTCTCTGCGAACGTGACGCATCAAGTCGATGAGCCGGTTTTCGTAGATCAGTTGGACTGCTGCGGCGATGTCAAATTTATCTTGGTCTGTTTCAATTTGGTGAGGCCAGTCAACACCGAGATGAAAGTTTTGTGTTTGGCTGTTCCAATTGGGGAACATTGCGTTTACTTCGCCGGCGTATCGTGCGGGGTCACCGTATGCCGCCATTCCCATGAGTACGTATTCATCGAATCCGGGTTTTAGTCCTACGAGTTGGGTGAATGCGCTGTAGAAAAGCCCATACGAAACGGGGTACCGAAGTCGTTCGCGTTTTTGGATGTGAGTTCCCCAAGCGTCCCAAACTGTTGCGGTTTCGAACTCGCCGATTGCGTCGAGGACGACGACGACGGCTTCGTCAAACGTCGATGTGTAATACCCGGCGGCGGCATGCGAAAAGTGATGGGAGACTTGTATTTCTCTGGGCCACGGATAGTTATACGTCTCTTTGTATAACTTGTTGTATGTACCGTTTATGCCTCCGTACAAAAATTTGCGGAGCCGCTTCAAAGATCGTTTTTCAAAATACGCGATTAAATCTGGGGGTTCGGAAAGCGCCTCTTCAAGGAGTTCATCGGCTAACTCGAACGTATTTTTTTGTTTGTTGTACCGTTCGCTGTGCGCGGCAAAAACAATTTCGCCGTTGTCTACGACGCTGACTGCTGCATCGTGACTTGAGTCGTTGATACCTAGGATCCGCACGTTGCAGATATTAGCCGATAGCAGTTTTACAACTGCTCTAGATCGTCGACAGAAATTACGCGTGTGTTTTCTGGATCGTATTTTGCGGGCTGGCCGATTTCCCATGCGTCGTCATATTTTTTCCAACCAAATACTTCGACTTGCATCATTTCGGGAAGTATTGGTCGGGCAACGAACAAAACCAGCCCTTTTCCCAACTGGTGGCGTCGGACAGCGGCGGACATTTGGGTTCTGATCCGACGAACTTCGATATTGTCGCCGACGTCTGGAAGATCTCGATACAGGTTGTGTTCCGATTTGTGCCAGACGTGACCAGACCAGTATCTATTGGTTGCTTTTGCTACCGCCAACTCGCATACACATGCTGCGGCTTGAGCAGTTCTATCGTCTTCCATGTTTTTGCGGTGGTAATGGGGTGCGTCTTGTTTTCCCCAATTTGCTGCGTGACGTCGAGCGGCGATTTGTAGTGCGTGGTCATATTCCCACGGGTATAGGTCAATTAGTTTCATGATATGTCCATAAATTCTAGTACTTCGAATGGGAATTTTTTGCCGCGTGTCATTTGGACTGGCCACGCTCGTAGGTCACGGGCACCACGGAAGTGGTTGACGTCGTAAATGTATTGTCCGTGTGCGGTTGGGTCAGGCTGTAAGGCCAAACCGAACTCTGGCCATCTGGACCACACTGCGGAACCGAATGGTCGAAGTTCGCGGGAGGTCATAGTCTGTCCGAGTGGAGCGTGATGCTCCAGCCAGAGCGCACAGTTGTATGTGGATCTGATTCGGTCCAAATATTTGGCCACCTCGATTGCTACTGCTTCTGACGTTTTGGTTCCGGGGTCAAGAAACGCCTTGTAGATCGGTCCCATCACCAAAAGTTCGGGTTCCACCTTTTCTATGTGCTCTTCAAGGATGGTTCGGTCAGCGACCGAGAGCAGGTTCAGGCCATCCGGCTTGATGACAAGGTGTACGTCGCCGGTGCGTTCATAACCCATTGAGCGTGCAGCGCCAATTATCGATGTTGAGGTTCGACGGATAATCCGCTCTGGGTTTTCGAGGTCAACTGTAAGGGTGCGAATTTTTGGCATCCGCTGAAAGGTGAACGGGTGCACCCCGAAGCCTGAGCAGATCGCGATTTGACGGGCAAGCATCGTTTTACCGACGCCCTCTGCCGCAACCACCATCACTCGTTCTTGTCGCTCAAGCAAGCCGGGCAACAGCCAGTCGTAAGAGTCGTCGACTTCTTCTTCAATGAAGTCAACCCAGTTGACTAATTTGCCTTCATCTCGTTCGACAACCTGATCATCTCCCGCGAGGGCGATGTCAGCGATTTTGAGTAGGAGTGATTGGGGTTTGCGGTCTGTCTCTAGGAGTTCTGCAATTTTCTGTAAGGCGCGTTCTTGCGGGGTGAGTTCTTCTTCTGCAATTTCTGGTTCTTCACCGTCTTCGGGCTGTTCCTCAGCGACAACATCTTGCCCTTCAAATTCTGCAGCGAGTTCGGAAACCTCGATTTGGACGACGTCCGTGGTGGGGAGTCCGGCTTGTAGGTGGTCGTAGATGTCTTTATGGTCAGGACACCTCCATACCGCAACATCGCTGCCAGCGTCTGCGAGGAGTCGAGCGACGAGGAGAGCGTGTCGTCGTCCGGGTTCGTCGTTGTCGACGATGATGTCCACGACTGCTCCAGACAGAGCCTCAGTGTGTATGTCGAGCCATTTACCTGCCCCTCCGGGCATAGTCGTGGCACAAGCACCCAGCGCGATGAGGGCGTCAGCATCTTTTTCTCCTTCTACGAGGAAGATGGTGTCTCCCTCTTCTTTGGCTTTTAGTACTGCAGGTAGGTTGTATAGGACTTTCGGTGTATCGCCGAGTTTGTATGTCCACCCGCCTTGTCCGTCGGGTTTACGCTGGCGAAATGTTTTCTTTCCGTCAGGTTCTACGTAGCGGACTTTTTCAAATAGCAGATGTCCGTCGGAATCTTTATATTCGTATTTGGCGACGAATTTGAGTTTGGGGCGGTCTTGTTTCGGGTATGGGTTGTCGTCGATGATTCGGTCTGATTGGGGCCATAGGTCTTTGACGTCTAAGCCTACGGATTTGCAGATTTCTGGCGTGTTGCAACCACCGTTGCGATGACAGAAAAGAACGATCTTGCCGTCTTCGTTTTCGTGGACGGAAAGCGACGGGTTTCGGTCATCTTGTCGGCATGGGCATCGCGCTTCCCACCCGTTGGCTGACGATACGACTCCGTCTAATCTCGATAGGAACTCACTTGTATGTTGAAACATTTTGCACTCGTTTTGTTCCACGTCCGGGCATGTTGATCATGCCTTGCCGTTGAGGGAAAATGTTTCTTTTTATACGGACCTCGTGCCGTTGCGACTCGTCAAGCCCACCCCATATTCCATATGGTTCCCAGTGCAGCGAGTATTCGAGGCACTGGTCTTTTACTGAGCATCCGGAGCAAATTTCTTTTGCTTTGCGGATGTTTTCCTCTATTTTTCGGTGGACGTCGCGTGTCCTCTTCATGTCTCGAAGAGGAAACCACATTTCGACGTCGTGGCCTTTGCAGGCACCTCCTGTTGGTGGCGCTTCGGGTATTGCTGTCATGGTCCCCCAATGATCCGGTAGATGTCGTCTTTTGAAAGGTAGACCACCGCGTATTGGACGCTACTCCTACCAGATTCTTGTATTTCTTGATGCAGACCTATCGCTTCCGTTGGGACCCCCAGTGTTTTGGCCAGTCGGGAAGCGAGTTGGTTGGTGGTGATTTCATCTTGGGCGATCTGAGCGCCAAAGTCAACAACCTCGACGTTTACTTGTTGTAAACCTTCTGGTTCTTGGCGATTTTTGACACGCAGACATGTGACGCACCCGAGTTTTGGGGCTGTCGAAGCGCGCGGGCGACTCTCGATGTGGCCGCACTCAAGATGATGTAAATATTTTACGTTTCCCCAGCCGCCGACACGGTCGATCGACTCGACGGTCTTGCGTGGGGCCTTACGATGTTCGGTAGTCACCTACCGAATATTACTCAGATGCCTCGTCGGCCTCAGTCGCCTCGTCGGGCTTTTCGGTGTTGACGAGCGTGATCAGGATGCGGGCGTAGCGCTCCATCGTGGGAAGGTCAAGCGGGAACGGCAGGTCCTCTTCGATTGTGTGGTGCCCGATGATCTCGTACATGAAAAGCGCATTGCCGTCATCGTCGAACATCTGTACGGGCTTAAGGACGTGAAGCGTCTTGTTGTCGTATCGGATGTCGTAGGAGCCCCACTCGTCAGTGTGCAAAATCACACCTTGGTAGTGGCTGCCGAGATCCATGACGGCCTCGACCTGATCTGATTCGACTGCTGGGAGATCTTCGACTGATTCGCTCATGACGGCAAATATACCATTTTCACTCGTCGTCCGGTAGAGGTTCTGATCCATCCGGAGCCTCGTTGCCCGGGTTTGTCACCAGCCGGTCTACCTTATGGCAGTCGCGCCATTTCATGCGCCACGTGTCGTCCAGTTCTGCGTGCTGGACCATGGCGACGGTCTTGGCCCGAGTCCAAAAATGGGCGGAAATGAATCGTTCACCACCGAGGATTTTCCTGACGCCGTGGATATACGGGTCGGTGCATGGCATCATCACGAGCATTCCGGCGGATGGCTTGATCTGCAGTTCGGGTCGGTAAAAATAAAGTTCTCCGCCATCAAAATCGTCGTTGTAATACAAGATTGTTGCTATGTCGTGAAAGGCGATCGCCGCTGGCGTCTGTCCGTCTCCGTCTTTTTGGCGGAAGTCCAATGTCCAATCAGCGTGCGCGGAGTCGTGGTGCAACCCCTGCTCCATGCCGGCAACCCACTTGCGAAAATACCAAGTCGAGTTGGTCAAAAACGTTTCACCGAATTTATGTTCGACGGCAGCGTTGATCTTGCCAACCAGTTCAGACTCTTTACGCTCAACGTGAGGCCAGTGCATGGCATCAGGGTTGATGGAGTAATGGTTCGGTTGATCTAACTGTTCGTGGTGATCATTTGGGGGGATCTCATTCCAGAAGCCCTCATTGCGAACATTTTTTTGCCAGAAGGACAGTTCATCTCCACTGATGAAGTTGGGGAAAATGTAAAGTTGAGGGTAAGCCTCGCGTAGATCCATGTCAGTCCTCTGGCGGTCGGGATTCAGTGTGTTCCAGCATTTTTAAGGCATCTTGTGGGTTTCGGTAAATCCACTCCCAGTTGCTCATGTCGGGTTGGGCGATTGCCATTGCGACAGTTTTGCATCGTGTCCAAAAGTGGGCGCTCATGAAGCGCTCTCCCGCAGTTACTTCTAGGACTTCATGCACATGTGTGCAGGGGAACATGATCAGCATCCCGGGTGTCGGTTTGATTTTCAAATCGCAATCCGGGAATCGAATTTCCCCACCTTCATAGTCGTCGTTGTAGTACAAGATGGTCGCGAAATCGTTGAACGCCATTGGCAGGCGGTTTGGGTACTTGTTTTGTAAGTCGAGTTCGTAACGCTGGTAAAACGCGTCGCTGTGCTCTACAAGGCGGAAACCTTTTTCCCATTTGCGGAACGAAATTGAGTGGTCAGATAAAACTTTTTCGCCGAACGTGTTTTCGACTTCCTCGTTAATCCGGTTGACTAATTCCCTTTCGCCTTTATAAAACGCGTCGTGGTCGTCGACGTCTTGGAAAATCAATGGGAATGCCTGTTGGTCAAAAACTAGGTGTTCGCCAGCCAGTTTGTAAAAACCCGGTTTCGTAAAATAACGCATCCAAAAAGAAAGTTCGTCTTTCGACAAAAAATTCTCGTTTACATGGATGGATTTACTGCTTTTCATCAGGTTTCTTTGGCTGATCAACGATTGGTCGTTCCCAGTATACCGACCAGTCGGCATTCGGACTGAGTGTTGGCTCTACCGGACCCCAGTTCATACTGACTACAAGCCGAGAATCTTGGCTTTTATGTCGCGATGTCATGTGCTGGATGAACGAGTTGAAAATGACTACGGTGCCAACTTCTGGTTTGACGCTGACAGTGCTACTCATTGTCGCGCAGTAATCAACATTGAACACCAATTCCGCTGACCCTTCTGGTACTTGCGGGTAGTAAGTAACACTGAAGAATTCGTGTGGGTGAAGGTGAAGATTTGAGTGGTGGGAGTGGGCGATGACGCTCTGGTTGTATTCGAGGTCAACTGCCCACGTATCGTGAAGCATGTAGTCGCGTCCGGTCAAATGTTTGAGCCGGTCATGAACGGCCTCCTGCAGTTTGACCACTTCTGGGGTGATTGGCATGACGAGATCTTCGAACTGAACGAAGCCACGGGAAATAATCCCGTACTCCGGGCATGCCTGCTCAATTGTCTGTGCGTAGTTTTTTATATCGGATGCGATCTGGAGCGGGTCAACGTCATCAATTTTCCCAGTCCAGATCCCGAGGTCGATCAGCGAAACGCGTTCTAGGTCAATCATTCGGTAAAGAAATCTCCGGTTTGGAGAGCGGAAGGCGGGCAGTCCTTGTGCCACACGTTGATGACCATCACCTGCCTTTTGCCGCTCAAAGTTCTTGTTGTTTCGTGAAGCCGGTGACCGGCGTCAAAAACGACGAGGCGGTTCGGACGGTACTTGATTCGCTCCCGTTCGTCAATCGTCGACAGGTGTTGATCGATGACGTCGCGTTCCAACTGCTCTGAGCCTTCGGGGACGACGCTGTTGTGAAGTTCCAAAAAACCGCCGGTCGCTTCGCTTGTTCCGTACCAGACGCAACCAATTTTTGGTCCATGGAAAATCTTGTCGCTCGCATACAGGAACGTGTCCTCGTCGCAGTGGGGAGCGAGGAACTGGCCGACACCGAACGTGCGTGTCCAGTATTCGAAACCGACGATGTCTTCGATCGGATACGGCAGGATGCCGGGGGTAGACCAAATCGCTTCGATAACTTTTTTGCGATTCGTGTCTGCGGGCGAGCGCCACCATCCGTCCCAAAACATGTACGGCGCGTAGCAGTCGCATTCCGTATCGTGGAACTCGTTTAGGTATTCGCCGATGTTGTCGTGCCCGGACATGTCGTCAGGGAAAAACGTGGGGTCAGCGTCTACTGCTGCCAGCAGGTCGCTTGGGATGAAGTCGTCCTGCACCCGCAGAAACATCGCTACCTACCTTTTTGGCGTTTCAGAATTCGTTTCGCCCGTTGAAGGGTCATTTGCCGTTTTGGCACTCCGGAAAATATTGACGCCAGACGGATGATTTCCTCTGCGTCCTCGTTGTTCACTTCTTGAACTTCGTCACGAGGCGAGCGATCCATGACGGCTTCTCCAAGATGATTTCTTCGGTAATTTCGACGGCTGGTGCTGGTGCTGGTGCTGGTGCTGGCTCTGTGGCGGTCTTGGGCTTGGGTGCCTCGGCGTAAGGCCCGGTTGGCTTTTGCTTTGGCGGGTTCTTTTTGGCGGGCGCCTTCTTCGCGGGTGACTTCTTAGCAGGCGCCTTTTTCGCGGCTGTGGCCTTTGCCGGGGTCTTCTTGGCTGGCGTCTTCTTGGCCGGCGTCTTTTTCTTATTGGTGCTCATTTGAGGTTCATCTTCCTGTTTGATTTTTCGACTATTGTTCCTTTGTGTGGATTTCTACCCCGACACATATTCCAAGTTAGCGCTTGCGCTGTCTAGTGCGCAGGTCGCCAAGGAGTCTTTGGTTGCTGAATTTGGCGTCGGTGAAGACGTTCCTTTTAATTTTATCGGATGGATTGACGATCGTCTGGCAATGATTGTTCAGATGAAGCGGGATCGAATGAAAAACTCGATTGAGGAGAGGTTTTCTATCTCGTCGGGTGCGCTTCATGTGATGGGTGCTTACTTTGGTTGCGATGAACTAACGATGGTGGCCGAGGGTTATCATAACAAAACGCCGGAGATCCCAAGGACGAAAACGATGGCCGAGTCGTTTGCTGCCGGTGACCCGAACATCGCTGAATGCCTCACGGTAACGCACGTGACACTGCCCGATGGTTATGATCCTGAAGCAACATTAATAAGTGCACCTTATCAGTATCTAGCCGATAAATTCATTTTGTGGGCAGATAGCCTTGCCTACACACGCGGAGTTGGGAAAATTTTGCGCGACTCGCCGTTCCCCGCTATGATGGCCATGTCGCTGCGTGCGGATTACGAAGATCCGGACGAAGATGAGCGGTTCAGAATTCTTGAAGCGCTCGGAGAAAACGGCTTCAATACGCAAATTTTCATGTAACACCGATGGTGTACGATGGGGGAATGATTGGTTTTGACGGGGGTTTTGGCATCGGGCGTCGCGCTGACACAGTTTGGGTCGGCGGTCGTGAAATCCGTGTGTCACGAGCCACCGGCGAACCGTGCCCGGTTTGCGGAGAACCAAACGGCAACTGCGCTGGCGAACTTGGACCGCCAGATCACATTGCCGGATTTAACGAGATCGAGTCACTTGTGGGGACTCAAACATTTCTGGTGGAGGAGGACATCTGGGAAGAAAAACAAATAACCCCATTCACAAAAACTAAAGTCCTCAAATATCCTGCCGGAAAGCACATTCCTCTGGAGGAAGCGCGAAATCTAGGATTGGCTTAACGCTTTCAGTATTTTGCGACGCGCTACAATCTTCTAACGGGTGCTGCAAACGGACCCGGCAAACCAATTTAAACAAACGGAGCACCCAATGACCCTGCTTACTGATGAATTTGTAGCCTCTTACGCCCTAAAGACGCCCCCGTGGGGTTTCAATGGAATGGGTGAAATCGTTTACCTGCGTACCTATTCTCGCCCTAAGGAAAACGGCGAGATCGAGACATGGCCCGAGACAGTCCAACGTGTCATCAACGGCGCCATCGAAATCGGCGTTCCATACACCCAGAAGGAAGCCGAAACACTTTTCGACCACATGTTCAACCTGCGCTGCTCGTTCTCTGGTCGCGCCCTCTGGCAATTGGGAACACCTCTGGTTCAGCAGTTCAATGCTGCGTCGCTGAACAACTGCTACTTCATCAACATTGAGACCATCGAAGACTTTGAATTCCTGTTCGACCATCTCATGCTCGGTGGGGGCGTCGGGTTCTCTGTGGAGCGATCCAAAATCCACGAACTGCCCAAGGTGAAGTCTGGGGTCAGCATCACTCATGAAAAAACGAACGACGCTGACATCATCGTCCCCGACTCTCGTCAGGGCTGGTCACGTCTCGTTCACTCCGTGCTGAAGTCGTACTTCTACACGGGCAAATCGTTCTCTTACTCCACTTTGCTCATCCGTGAGTACGGCGCTCCGTTGAAGAAGTTCGGCGGCACAGCGTCAGGTCCGGGCGCCCTCATCGACGGTATCGAAGACATCTGCAAAGTGCTGGAAAATCGGGCTGGCAAAAAGTTGCGTTCAATCGACGTGCTCGATATTTGCAACATCATCGGTCGTATCGTTGTCTCTGGTTCTTCTCGCCGTTCAGCGCAGATCGCAATTGGTGACCCTGACGACGTGTTGTTCCTTCGAGCCAAGAACTGGGCGAGCGGTGAGATTCCAGCGTGGCGCGCCAACTCGAACAACTCGATTTATGCCGACTCGTGGGACGAGATCATGCCCGAAGTCTGGGGCGGCTACGACGGCTCTGGAGAGCCCTACGGCCTCGTTAACCGCAAGTTGGCCCGCAGGTACGGGCGTCTCGGAGAGAAGCGCACAGACAACTCCATTGAGGGCTACAACCCTTGTGCGGAGATCGCGCTGGGGGATGGTGAATCTTGCAACCTCTCAACGATTTTCTTGCCAAACGTCGAGTCATTGAAGCAGATGAAAGAGATTTCCCGTCTTCTTTACATGTGCCAAAAGCAGATCACCCGTCTCGAATACCCTTACGAGAAGACAACGAAAATTGTTCGCAAGAACGCTCGCTTGGGGCAGTCAATCACAGGCGTTCTGCAGGCTTCGACCGAGCAGTTGTCGTGGATGGACCCGACGTATGTTGCTCTGCGTGAGTTGGATGAGAAGTATTCGACAGAACACGATTTCCCGGAAAGTGTTCGTTTGACAACCGTTCAGCCTTCAGGGACGTTGGCTCTTCTTCCGGGTGTTACCCCGGGCGTGCATCCTGCGTTCGCCCGCCACTACATCCGCCGAGTTCGGTTCGGTTCCTCTGATCCGCTTGTTGATGCATGTCGTCGTCGTGGCTACAACGTCCAGTTCGATGTGGGTATTGATGGTCGTGAAGACCGCACCCGGTATGTTGTCGAATTCCCCTGTGAATCGCCAGCAGACGCCGTTCTGGCCGCCGATATGACGGCTGTGGACCAGTTGGAGTGGGTCAAGCGTATGCAGACGGAGTGGGCAGATAACGCTGTGTCCGTGACTGTCTACTACCGCTTGCACGAACTGGATGAGATCAAAGAGTGGCTGTCCAAGAACTATACGAACGGCTTGAAGTCGGTGTCGTTCTTGCTTCACTCCGATCACAACTTCCCGATGCCTCCGTACGAGGAGTGCACTGAGGAGGAGTATCAGAAGATGCTGTCGAAGATCGATTTCACCGTTCCGTTGGTGCAGTCGTCGTTCACTGATGAGGTGGTTATGGACGATTGTGCGACGGGAGCGTGCCCGATCAAATAGTTCGGTGGGCGTCTTTCACCATCTGTGGTTTGGTCTGTGCGGTGGCAAGAAGAATTCCTTGTTCACCGCAAGACCAGCACTCAGGGCCATCTATCCAGTAGACCTCGCATGGGTAGCACCCGTATACGTCGGAGGTCAACGGCATCAGCGAGATAATTTTCACGTTTTCTCGTAGCCGTTTAATCATGATCGCCTTTTTCGGCGTTCCGTCCAACTCCCACTCCATGTCGCTGGGATCAACCCACCAGCCGGGAGTGTCGCTCATTATCGCTTGCCGCCAAAGTACTCAACTGCGTGGCCGCTGTCAACGAGTTGTTCGTTGAGGCAGACTTCTAGGCTCATGTCGGCGAAAATATTTGCGAGGATCCGCCCGTACTTTCCCTTTGCATCTTTGTACGTCTGTACGTAAACCTCTGGGTGGCCATCAAACCAGTCCTGCACGTACGCTTTTGCGGCTAAACCTTTTTCTTTTTCTTTAAGGTCTTTGGTGCGGGATTCTGGAGCATTAACTCCGAGGAGACGGACCCGGCAAGAGTAATGAATGTCAAAGCCGAGGTCGAGAATCAAATCAACAGTATCTCCGTCTACGACACGCTCAACTTTGGCTCTGTACGTGAACATCAGTTTCCTGATTCATCTACGTATCGAAGCGCTTGCTTTTTTCTTTCAATTCTGACGTGCTTGTCATCCTCGGTTGCAAGATCTTCGAGTTCTTCTGCTGAGCCACGGAAATCTTTGCCGTATCGGCGGTACTCTTCCCAGTAATCGTTGTCGGCGTTGCTGTTCTTTGCCACAACACTATTTTACACAAAGGAAAAGCCCCCGGGTTTTACCCCGGGGGCTGATCCGTAGCGGTTATTCACCGCCAAGTATGTTCCCTAGATCAGGGAGCAACCGGGCCGCCGTTGGTGAAGTCAATCTTCACGAAGGCCTCCGGACGCTTGACCGCGAGGGCCAGACGCTGCTCAGCGAGCACGACGATCGCGTTGCGAACGAAGAAGTCCGAGTGCTGCTCGGAGATCCGGATGTTCGCCTGCTCACGGTCGTACAACTGGGCGCCGGTACCGAACGCACCGACGAGAGCGGTGCCCTCGCTGATGGCCGGGGTCTCGACGACCGGCATGCGCCACACGCGAGGCTCGCCACCAAGGGCGACCGACACGGCGACGAGGTACTGGCCGTTGCTGTCCTTCGTCAACTCGATGTCCTCCCAGTCGTTCGGGTGAAGAACGACACCGGTCGGCTCGTAGTAGGCGAGGAACGCGAGGGTAGCGGCGCGACGAATCGCGTCAGCCTTGGTGTCCGGAACCGGGGTCAGAGCGCCGTCGCTCCAGTCATAGGTCTGGATGCCCGTGGTCTGAAGGACGCCGGTCAGGTTCTCACCAGTGCCGTCACCGTCGAGGATCTGAGCGTCCTCCTGAAGACGGAGGCCGTACATCAACTCGTTGTCGATGATCGAACGCAACTGCGGCTCGTCGGCGAGCACGTTGCGGTGAGCAGCCTCCCAGTGCGCGATGGTCCGAACGGGGGCCTGCACGCCCTCGAAGGTCATCGTCGACTGCGGCTTGGCGCCGAAGACGGGGTTGCCACCCTCAGTGCCACGCTCCGCGACGGTCGCCGCGTTGTTGGTGAAGCCGGTCATGCGGAAGTACTCGATGATCGCAGCCGAGGTGGTGCGAACCGGGAACAGGTCACGGACGCGCTTGGTGCGCTGCGGCGGGATCACGATCGGATCGCGCTGGATCGAACCAAACTGACCCGGGGTGCCGGAAGGCATGGCCGAGTAGATGTCCTTGACGTTGTAACCGTTAGCGGTGGTGAGAGCACCCTTGTACTGGAACGGCGAGTGCATGTTCGCACCGTTCTTGCCGCCCTGAAGGCTCTTGAACTCTTCCGACTCAAGGAAGGCCTCGCCCACGGTGCCGAACTTGTGAGCGACCTCTTCGCGAACCGACTCGAAAGCGGCAGCCTTGGCGGCAACGCTCTCGTCGGCCTGCGAGGAACCCCACTGGTCGACCTCGTTGAGGCTCTCAAGGCCAGCGATGAGGCTCTTGATTTCCTTGATGTCCTTCATGTTCTGGTCGAAAGCGGACTTCTGCGCGGCGTCAACGACGACCACGCCTTCCTCGACCTTGAACGAATCGGCGATCGCCTTGTTTTCGGCGGTCTTCTCTTGGAGCGCGGACTGCAACTCCTTGATGCGGCTGGTATCTGCCATGTTGATCTTCTCCCTGTGATGAAGATTTTTAAAGATGGATGGTTTTACAGCGCTAGGTAAGCACCCGCCCTATCACATCTAATTTACAACATGTCAGTGTTATGTATGGGAACAACCGTACTTTTTTGGGTATTTAATTTTCGGGTGTTCTGGACTGAGATTGCCAATATCCCAGCACTTGTTGGGCCCCACGGGCTCCAAAGAAGGCAGAAAATGCCTCATCGTCATTGATTTCGAACTCGCCATCAGGGGTGCGTTTTGCAATCAGTGAGGGTGGTTGAACGTTGTTGTTCCACAAGTAAAATTCGTCATATAGCCCGCTGGTGATCTGGCGCGGAACGATTGCACGCATTTCTCCTGCGATTTGGCTACCGAAATGGCCGGGAAGAACAGGTCCGCCTTGTTCCCTGTTTCTAGCGTTGCGTTCGGCAAGACGTTTGTCGGCAACGTCATCTGGGATGTACACAAAATGGCCAGCAGTGCTGTATCCGTTATTGCGTGCCCACTGCAAGTGCTCAGTACGCTTACCGGTGCCAGTCACAACGATGTCAGTGCCTAAATCCCGTGCGGAATCCATGGTTTTGTCAGTTGCTTGACGTGATGCTTCATGCACCAAACTGGCGCCTCGACCGTTGTCGTAGCCCTCTAGACCTTTCTTGATCTCGTCGGGATCAATAACGGCAGCCGCATTCGAATCGGGAACGTTCAGCGTTCCGTCTTCCATCAACGTGGTTTTTCCAGCACCTGTTGTTCCGCCGACAAAATGCACTTTTCGTGATCCGGGTGGCTTGTTGCGGTGCTGCGGTTCGACTTTGTCCAAGATTTTCTTTGCAGCGGTTCGTCCACCAGCACCGATACGCGAGTGCCGCATTCCGTCCTGAATTTCGGCGAAGCGAGCCCGGTTTTCTGGGGTGATCCCTGAAAGGACAGACGCGGGTGCTTCACGCATGTAACCCGGATCGTCTTGAAGCACCGAGTTCCACAATTTCGTGTGCTTTTTCAGATCGAAAGCACTTGGAGCCTTTGGGGTCACAGGACGCTGGAAAGCGCTTCCGTCCTGAACCATGCCGTCGTTGTCACCATCAACAGCATTCGGATCGAAGCGTTGAGCCCGCCGACCCAACGATTTGCCATTGAGTTCTTCGTGCAGGGAAACCTTGCGTTTGTAACGCTTGCGCGTCCTCAGGAACTCTTCTTCAACGAGACGGCGCGCTTCTTGACGAGCCAACCTCGCCTGATAACGACGTCCCAGAGCAGTAGTCCCTGTCCGGCGTGCGTAGTCGGTGATGTTGCTGCACGGCGTCCAGACAGTTGTTCCGTTTCGTGAACGACGCCGAGCGACACCAATGCATCCCAATTGGCGGGCGCGCCTGCGTGCGGATCTGATGTCGGTGAAAACATCTTCGTCGCCTTCGTGTGGGATGGCTGAAGCCGCTTTGCCTACGGATCCAGAAACAAGGCCTCCGCCGGGGATGGTGTCAATCGACGCAACTCCGCGTTCGCCAAGTTTTTCCCACGTCTTCTTGTTTTTCTTCTTTTTGCGACGGCCTTTGCGTTCACGGACGCTTTGGAAATCATGCATTCGGGAAAGAACCGATTTTTCTTCCCGTTCTTCCTCAGCCTCAAGGCGTTCGTATTCTTCGTGGGTTTCGCACGCCATCCAGCCGCCGTCGGGGTGCTTGTGCGCGCCAGAACAGCCAAGTTCTTGTGCTCTCCGCAAAGCGGAAGCCTTGTCCTTGGCCTCCCCTGACATGTCAGTCCTTGTACTGGCTCAAAAACTGTGGTGCGATAACGACGAGATTGTCGTCTCCCATGGACATGTCGGCAAGTTCCGCTGCGGCCTGCTGCGCCTCGAAAGCACCTTCAACCGTTGTCCCATAACGCTTCTGGTACATCTCGGCATCTTCGATTTCCTCGGCGAACTCCTCACCGATTTTCTCGAAGTCTTCGACGCTCTCAGCCTCACGCACCTTCATAAGGAAATCTTTATGAACGTCCTCATCGAGTGAGAACGGAGGGTACGAGGCGACCAGAGACATCTTGTTGTGCATCTCTGCAAACGCTGTGGGGTCTTTTTCTTCAGCCATGCTTAAATCCTAACTTATGGGAACTTAACCCCATCGCCCTCTTTGGCCTTGCTCAACATCTGGCTGGCTTCTCCGCCGCTGATTGCGCTAGCGGTATCAGCCACAGCAACCGTTCCACGGTTGTGTACGAGGGTTACGCCGTTGTGCTCGACATAGTCGTAGCCAAGGAATGCGGCGTAATAGCCAGAGTCGAGACGGGTGAGGTCTTGGAGGTACTCGAACGAATCCCATGCGTCGGATCGGCCAGCATCATCCGGCTTCATTCCGGCATACATGTCTAGCCACTGGCTATAAATCTGACCCATTTCGCTTTCCAAAAGACCAGCGACTCCAAGACGCTCTTCCGCTTCTTTGATGCGGGTACGAATCTGAGTGACGGCGTTTGCGGGATCTTCGCCTTTCAGCGCGCCATCTCCCAATTCGGCCATCAGAGCAGACAGTTCCTTGCGGAGAGTGTTGTGCTTGTCTTTGATGCTTTCGATGTCTCGGCCGCTGATCTTTCGTCCGTTGGGGTCGACGAACCCGACCATGCCTTTGCCGTATCCACCCCAGTGTCCGCTTCCTTCAGGAGCCCAATATTCACCGGTGCCGTAGGCGCGTCGATGCGGGTCTGAAATGAAGCGAGAGTCGCGGTCTTCACGGTAAGCATCGGAGTACTGGTTGGCTGTTCCGTCTGGCCCAACACCACGGTGAAGTGGCTTCCAGCCTGCATCGAGGAGTGCTTGCACCTCGTCTTCTGAAAGGATTTCGGGGAGTGCGTTCATGTTGCCGTTTTCCCACAGGTCACGAAGGAAATCGTCCTTCGTTTCGCTGTTCCGCTCACCACGATCGCGTTCGTCCTTGAGGCGCTTCAGGCTGGACATGTGCTTGAGGAATTCTGCGTCAACGACTGGACGGCCGAGTTTGTCGCGCTTCAACGGGTGTGCTGAACGCTTCGCTTCAAGAGCCTCGCGAATCGACTTCTCGTTCCTTTCACCACGCAGACGTCGACGCAAACGACGCATCTGACGGGCAAGCCGGCGACGCAAACGAATTGTTTCAGCGAGGTCCACATCGGTGGCTCGACGTCCACCACGTCCCTGACGGCGGGCACGACGGTTTGCTCTACGCTGCGCCCTGCTGGGGTCTGGGTCAAGGAGACGGTCGAAAAGAGGACGGCGACGCTTGCCACGGCGACGGGCTGCTCGCTCAGACACGGTCTCGGCCGCACCCTGAGCAGAACCAAACGCCTCTTCGTTGAAGAACGTTGACTCGCCGGCACCGTCCAAAGCGGCAAGAGTTGGGATGCTCTTATCTTTGGATCGTGCCCGCTTCACGATTTCCTTGCGAGAAGGTTCGTGGAGGTGCTCGATGAAATCAAACTTGTTCGATTCACGCATGTTGTTGAGCGTCTTGATGTCGTTCAACTGTTTCTGGAAAGCCGCATGGGCCTCCTCGGTGATGTCGCCATCACGAAGCGCGTCGTCAAGCCGCTGCTGCATGCGAGGAATCAAGTCTGTGTCGATAGGGACACGCTTTCTTTCATCGAGAGACATGCCTTCGTAGCGCCCATCGTCTTCCATCGTGTTGCGGATGGGGCGGAACAGGCCGTTTTGTGTCATCGCCCAAGCCAACTGGCCTTCGCGCTCCTTGATCGCTTCGATCATTTTTTCGCGTTGTTCCGGCGTCAACTGCTCCATGATCTTGCCGTCACGGTCATCAACTTTCTTGATGCCGTTACGACCGGAGCCGAAGCGGCGACGGCCAGCACGCATGCCGCCTCCAAGTCCGGATGCGCCGGTGATTTCGTCCTGTGCGCCACGAATTCGTGAACGGCCACCGCGTGCACTTTGCATGCCGCCACCAGATGACACAACTGATGGCACGTTGCCAACCTTGCCGATGCCATCATTCTTGGCGTTCTTCTGCATGTCAGCCCAAGCGCCTTCGCCATAAACCTTTTCGACGCGCTTCTTGAGTTCACGAATGACTGACTGGTTGTTGCCCTGCTTCGGATGAAGCCCGAATTCGCGCGGAACAATCCCGCCACGCATAAGGCGCTCACCGAATTGCTGCTTCCATGAGTCAGGTTGGCGTTTCGCCCATTCATAGAAACGGTCAGGCGGAGCAAACCTGATGTTGCCATTTACCGGACCTTGCCAAACCCAGCCGTTCGCGGCCAGCATCTGCAAATCCTTACGGACATCCTTCATCGATTTCGGGATGTATGTTCCATAAGTTTTCGGGTTGCTTGAAGGCTGGCTAGGGGCGAGCGAGTTCGCAGTATCTCCGCCTCCACGGCTGGCCCGAAGACCGCCATTTCCGCTGATTTTCTGCACTCGTTCAATTGACGGTGCGTCTTCAAGGCCGCTGCTGTAAGTAATGCGGGTGCCGTTAGGCGTGTCCACGGTCAGCGTCTGAGTTCCTTCAAGAGACTCGCCCGGATCGTCGAAAGTATCTTCCGAATAAAACTCGTTGCGGTTGAATGTCCAGCGCGATCCCTCCATTGGCCCGTCAGGGAAAATGCCTTCTCTGACTTCGTCGCTTTCGCTGACGCGGGCGCCCCATGACGTGCGCTGTCCGGTTGGCCCTCCACGCGATTCGCCGGCGTCTTCGATCTCGCCCGGCCATTCAGCGGAGTCGTCATCGAACGGGAGATCGTCGATGTATTTCTCCATCTCGGCGTACTCTTCATCGCTGACGCCCAGTTCGCGTGCTGCACGGGAGCGCAGGTCACGCTCCATCTCGTTCCGTTTTTCCGCCATCTGTTCTGGGGTCATTCGGCGTGAAGCCAAACCACCGCCACCTTCGAATCGGGATGGTGTGTCATCGGGGGAAATTGTGTCAAGGTCGCGCCACTCCGACGTGCGGTTCATGTTGTCGTAGACGAGCGCGCGGTCTCCGTCGATTTCCTCAACGTTGTAGCGGGCTTCTGGTCCGAAGGATTCACCTGCCCGGACACGCCTTCTACTACCCATGCCTCCGGTCGAGAGGCGGGTGCCACCATTGTCTTCGATTGAAGGGGAAACCCACACGCCATCGGGTGAGTCGATTGCGCGTCCTAGAAGGTCTAGAACGTCGCCCTCTTCTGGGGATGGGTTGCCTTGTTCGACTTCTGCGGTGTAAAGATCTTCGAGCATTTCGCGAAGTCGTTCCGCGTCAGCGCGGTCGAGACGAACAACGTCAACTCCGGCAGCAGCATCTTCGATTGCGTCGGAAAACTCTTGCCACAGTTCGTCGGCTTCAGAGTCGTTAGCCGCTGCGATGTCGTCACGGATGCTGTCGACAATGTCGGACAAGTAGCCGACTTCTTCCATCGTCAAGTCGATATCTACGAAATCGCCTTCGGGAACCGATCCATCTTCGTTTTCTGATCGGCGTGAACGCATTCCACCCATCTTTGGCTGCAGCATAGAGTGCCGTCTAAGAGCGTCGTTGATCTGCTTTTCTAACTCTCTACGATCCTTTGGCTTGATGTCTTTGTTGTCTCTGACACCGGTAAGGGCAGCCAAAAGGAAATCAAAAGCGTCGTCTGAGTTTGCGTCCGTGTTGCCGTCGAGGTAGTCGGCAGCAAACCTGATGTTGTCAAACAAGTCATCGCCAAGAGAGGCATAGCCGCCTTCGGCTTTATCAATACGAGAGAGCGTTGCCCGAATGTCGTCTCCAGTGGCACGCTGTGAACGCAGTCCATTACTCCCATTGAACTGCGAAAGACTGTCGGCTTCTGCGACTCGTTGAACTTCTTCCGCTGTGTCAAACTGCCGTTTGTCGCCATCACGGATGGAAATCCCTTCAGTGTCGTAATCAGAAAATCCCGTTTGCCGTCCAAAGAATTTTCCAGTCTCGGTGTTCCTGTAGATTTCTTCGAGGCGCCCAAACTCATCGCGACGCTTTGCGACCAACTCGCTCTGCGGATCATTTCGCAAATAGAAAGGCTTTCCATCGCCCGTCCAGTCAGTCCTTTGAGATTGACGCTGTGAACGCATTCCGCCTCTATCGCGTGCCGGTGGTTCTGGGATAACTCGGCCAGAACGTTCGCGAACAGCGCGACGTGATGGGCCACCATCAGCACCCGGAGTGTTGATGATGCGGTTTTGGCGTGCGCGGCCAGACGGGCTGGTTTCTTGAACGAAACGCTCAAGGCGCAGACGAGCCACTCTCTCTGGATCCATGCGCGGATAATCTTCGTTTCCGGGTCGATTCCTTTTCGGTCCCAGTAACTCAGCGCCTCCGCCAATCCGTCCGGTTCGGCGGGTAGCGCGACGAGACTGCTGCCCCTGCGTCCCCGGAGCCGCTTGCAAGAATCGGGCGTCATTGCCCAGACGATCGTTGAGAGTCGCCTGATCAATACCGAGGTCTCGCTCGCCGGCACGGCGACGCTTCTCAATCTCCATCGAGTCACCTTCAAGGGCCCGCGACACGCGGCGCGCCATGCCCTGAGGGACGATGAACCGAGGGATGATTGGGCGCTCCATGCCAGTGACACCCTCGAAAACGATTCCGTCTCGGTCGCCGTCAACACGACCAGTGATGTCGACAAATGCCATTCCTCGTGGGGCTGCACGCAGGCCACCGCCAAGTTTGGGCCCAAGTGCTTTCACGTGAAGATCAAATTGGTCGTCTAGTCGGTATCCGTCGTGATCGTCAAGGATGTCCTGCTTGGCGTGGAAAACATCTTTGGCTGCTCGACGCAGCGGACCATATCCCATGGCCATGTTGGCGAGGTCTTCACGGAGATACTGGTCGTTGTTGCGTGACTTGAAAACCAGTCCCTTGCGCTCGATACCCAATTTTGAGTTGCGGGCTTTTGCGAGCACGGAACCGCGAGCCATGTCTGAAATGAAAGCGCGCACCTTGTAGTCGACGGCTTTTTCCGCCGACTCGCCAAAGAACGCAATCGGCGCGTCCTTTACCGAAATCGGGTCGGTAGCAATGTCTGTGCGTTGAGAGTCGATCAAAGTGAGGACGTCACGGTTGGGGAGGCGGAGGTCCTGCTTGGTTAAAGCCATTTCATTAACGATGACTTCTTCCGCTTCTGTCATGCCACGGAAATCTCCGATGCGGACACCGTATGGCAGGTCGTCATCGAGCGACTTGGTGTGCATGTCGTTGAAGCCGTCTGCCCATGCTTCAGCGTCGGTTTTTACAGCGAGGCAGGTTTCTGAACCGTTTTCGCGGATTACGACACCGTATGTATCTCCGGTGATCGTGTCTTTTACCAGTGCGTACTGCTTCACTTTTTACCTCCGAGGACTTCCATGAGTTGCTCTCGGCTCTGTCGAAGCACGTCAACGCGATTTTCGACGATCTTTTGGATGATGTTCAGATGGACTTTTTCGGCGCCGCTCAGTTCTCCGTCCCTGTAAAGACGATCTCTGAATTTTGTGAAGTTAAATTCGCGGGCTCGCTCAATCAGTTCAGCGATCTGTTGCTGCATGAGCCTTTGTTGATCTTCCTTCAACTCTCTATAATACTTGCTGTAAAGGCCGTTCCCAGAGACCGAACGGAAGTCACGGATCCGTGCTTTTGTACGTTCCGTAACGCTTACTTCCGACAAATTAATCAGTTCGCTCTTTGATATATCAGGAAATGCGAGCATTTCGTCGTCTTTCTTGAGCACCGCAATACTGTTGCTCTTGCGGTCGGTGATATCCGAAATGATGTCAGAAACAAGCATCGACGCCATTTCGGTTGTCGGAATGTCGCTCAGTTTGACGTCTTTTTGCAGGGTTGCGCCCTCAATTACGCTATCAGCAACCTCGACCAAGTAATTCTTCTTGTCGCCCTTGCCGACTGGCGCGATGTCGGGGGAGTTAAGCCCAAGGTAGGACTGCATTTCCGCAGCAAAACTGGCTGAAATGTGGTCACCTTTGCCGTTTGACTTCTGCATGCGGTATGTGCCAGCACGATTTGTTTCGTACAAACCATTGTCACGCTTGAACATATTCGCCTTCGTCAATGCTTCCTGCAAAATTGACGGAGCGATCGCGGAAAGAGGCCCGCCGTCACGGATGATGCGCGCCGCCTGAGCGATATCAGTAACTTCCTCAGTTTCTTCCTTCGGCGCAGGCGCTTTCTTGGGGGCCTTACCGCCACTCGAAAGGATCTGATCAATAGTTTTGCCACCAGACAGGTTCTCTCGGTACTGAATCCCATCACCCGTCTCGTCGGACACGAACTTGAGACGCGCAGCCGAATCAGAGTCGTTAGACGTTTTGATGCCCTTGTTGACGGTTCGACCGAGTTTGCGGCGCTCACCAGTCGTCAAATTTCTAACTTTTTCGAGTTCCAGCGTCGAGCCGCCCGGCAGCACATAGGTGAGTTTGGTGATGCCGGTGTTTGACAAAAGCCCAAGTTCTTGGCCGCCAATGTCGTTCTTGCTACGCGCAGTCAAGAGATATGTTGCTTCGACCATGTCGCGGTTATCAGGAATAGTGCGCAACACCTGCGCTGAAACCACCGGCTCAAGAATAAATCCATCACGTCGAACAAGACGGGCAGCCTCCACACCCTTGGGGCTCATGCCCTTTACGATTTGCTCTTCACTCTTCGAGCGGGCCTGCTTATTGGTTTTCTGAGCAACGCGCGGAATCTGCGGAGCACGAGGGTTCACCACGCTTCGACCACTCGAACCACTACTGATAGCCCTAGGTTCAGTTGTTGAACCTTCTGGCGCGGGTGTCCTTGCTGCGGCACGACGGCGAATCTGTGAAATGGTTTCACCCAAATCGCTCGGCATGTCAAACAATTGCTGGCCGCAAGTGGTGAACTCGTTGTCAGTAAACCGACCACCGTACTGATATCCCTCTGGGCAACGTGCAGTTCGTCCACGACCGGGGATCCCACGGCCTCGACGTCCTCCCGGCGTCAACGCGCGGGCAATACCGGAACGGATTGGGCTTCGGGCTGGGGAAATATTTCCGGGGGCCGCGTAAGTGCCGATTGACTGAGCGACCTGCCCAAGTCGGCTTCTTGAACCAAAAAGACCGACACGCTTCTCTTCGAATTGGCGCAGACTACCAAGACGCCGCGCAAGCGCTTTGAACTCAACGACTTCTTCGGATTTTGCGCCCATGCCACGGATGTGGTCATGGTTTACCTTCGTTGACAGATCAGCGAGGATTGTCCTCTTGATCAGGATTGGCGGACAGGCTTCGCAACCAAAATCGCGTTCGTAGACATATGACTCAACCATCAGTCACACCCGCAATCTTCCTCGGATTTCACAAACGCTTCAGTGCGTAGCGAACCGTTATCGTCTTCGCCTTCAAGTTCCCAGTTGTCGTAATCACGCAGATAGGCAACAAAATCAGATTCCATTTCCATGAAATCGGAAAGCACGTCCATTGCGTGTTTGTAATCCATTTCAGTGACTACGGGATTCTGTTCGTCATCAAACCCAAGTTCTTTGCGTTCTTGGAAGTCGCCGAAAAACATGTCGTCGACATCTTCCCAGTACGCTCCGTCAAGGGACTTCTTTCCTTTTTTGAAACGCTTTTTCATGCGTCGCGCAAAGTTCTTGTCGGTCCAAATCTTTTTCTTGAGTTTGCCTTTACAGTTCTTCATGCCGGGGTGATGGCACCCCTCGTTGGGCCACAAGCCGGTGGTTTCATGGTGCAGCCACGCACAGATCCGCTCCAAGGGGTACAACTCGGGGTGGTCGGCAAGGATGATCCGACAGCGACGAAAGCCGCCCGGCTTTTTCATAATCGGGCGCCAGTAGCGCAAAAGACGTTCCAAATTGCCGCGACGGGGTCCACGACCACGAGTGATCGCGGTAATGCGCTCCTGCGGCAGGTCTAGAATTACATCCTGCGGTCCCTTGACTTCGATTTCATCCATGGTGTACCTATTTTAGTCTATTTGTTACCGATGATACGGTTGCGCTTGGCTGCCAATTCGAAAATGTCAAAATTTTTCGCCATTCTTTCAGACGGCGGGATCATTACTTCGCCGGTGATGAACATCATCCAAATTTGAGTGTCCCTCTCGTCTCGGTACATCTCTTTCGGGGATGACATCAATATTCCAGCGCGTTCCAATTCTTCGCCGATGTTCCGACGTTCTTTTTTGTATGGGTCTTTACCATCTTCGAGTTCGCGGAAGATGCCAATCAACTGATCACGACTGTGACTCTTCTGTGCATCGCGGAAAGGAACTCCAAGGATGTCTTCAATAAATTTGACATGTTTCTCTCGCGCGGTCACAGCGTTAACTCACCTTCTGGCCATAGCCACTTCAACAACTTGCTCATCACTTTTTTCTCAACGTCGTTCAGAGTGCGCATTCCGGAACCGTCTGGAACTTTGATTTCTGAGCCAAATAGTGCTGCGGCGCCGAGTTCAGCCAGCAATTCCATGTAGCGCTGATTGAAAAATAATCCTTGGAAGGAATCTATATGAGTAAACGTCCCCATGTAAGAGGCGTACTCTCCACCACCTGTAAGTTTAGCAATACGCACAGCGATGGCCTTCTCCCGAGGGGAAAGATCGTCCATCAATTTTGGCGCAATGATTGCTTGTTCGACTATGTATGCTCTCAGGCGTTCTTTTTGCGCGTCGCTCATCGAAGTGTCCATAGAAATTTGGGTAAGAGCGTTAGCCAGCCATTCCTGCGCGTTGCTACTCATGATTGCCCGCATAATGCCCGGGCTATCCTCCCAAATTGCGCCACCGACCACTGGGATCGAGTCATCAAAGTCCCATTGACTAATATCGGGATCTAGACGAAACATCGTAGCAACCTGCGCCACTGCTTTTGTGAGGGTGTGAGTATCTTCAACGCTAATTGCCGGTAGTCCTCGTGTTTCCGGCAACCCGAGGTCCCACACCTCTTGAAACTTGATCATGCCCATGCTTCCGCCGTTAGCCAAGTCAAGTTTGCTGGCAGCAGTGTTTCGGCCCCATGCGGACCGCTTATAGTAGGGATCATCCTTGTCGGACCAGACTGGTCGTCCTCCTGCGCCGGGAGTGAAGAAGAAGGGCAGGAGATCGTCTACATGCAGAGGGTCATCCGCGTCATGTTGGGTGCCGTTTGGCTTGGGCCAGCCGACAGCCTGTAGCCATCTAGCAATAGATTCACCCTTTTTAAGATCGTTACCATCGGGATCTTTGAGAGTTTCAGTTACCAGCCGCTGAAGAAGTATCTTGTCGCGTGGATTGGTGCTTTGGATAAGCCTTTGATATTCAGCAGCGAAGCGGAACATCGCTTCTGGCGCGGTTACGGACAACTCCCTGAGGTCGCTTCTAATTGCCGCTTGGCGAATTGCATCATCTCCCATGTCGGCAATCGGTTCGAGAACCCCCTGCTGAATTGCTTCATCTACGCTAAGTGATTCAATTCCTCGGTCCTTAATTGCTTCTTTGTATGCTTGCGCATAGTTGGAAAGGTGCGTCATTTCGTGCAGGTTGACACTGCGCGCTGCCATTGCCCGTGCTTCTTCCCATGCTTTTCTGATCGCGTCGGTATCTTCCGGACTGAGATTTTCTTGCGTGCCTGTCCCTTCAAGGATTTGTTGCAATGCCTGCAAAAGGGCGCTTGTGTCAGAAAATGCTGTGGGGGTGTCTTCGAGCATCGTGATGAACATTTTGTGTGTTTCCAACTGAAAGTTGCCTAAAACACGAACATCTTCTATCTGGTCGTACGACGTCTGGTCGGCATACATCATTTCAAGACGCGGCTTTCGGTCCTTGGCAACGGTTCGCCATCTGTACCCGTTGACTTTGTTTCGGTCGCGACCAATTTTTCCGCGTGCACCGTACGCCACTGCGCCATCGGCGCCTTCGATGGGGTCCTTGCCTAAACGTCGACGTGATTCACGGCTAAGGATTTCCACATCGATGTCTTTGATACTTGGATTCATCAAGACGCCAAGCAGAAACGCGTATGCGTGCTCTTTGTGCGCCATCGAGATTGGTTCGTCCTCTTTGAGTAAACCAATTTCGACGTAGTCGGCCATGGACGTTCCTGCGGCGAAACCCGGATGCGCCCGCGTAAATGCAGAAGCGATGTCGCCGTACGTCTTTAGCGGCTTTCCACCGTTGAAGGCATCGTCAACTCGTTTGGACTGCTTTGCGTAACGGTCACGGTAAAACTTTTTGTCACGCGACTTGAATCTCTCAATTACACCAACCCTCGGGAGATAACTGCGGCGTGCCGCCATGCCGCTGTCCCTAGACATCGCATTGGCTGCTCGTTGCACTCGTCGGGCGCGACGTGCCGGTTTAGTGCCGGGAGTCGCTGGTCTCGCAAATGTAGTTCCGTCCTGAACAATGCCGTCACCATCGCCATCTTCGGCGTTGGGATCGAACCGTGCTGGGCGAATGCGGGGTCCAAGTGCTTTTTCGTGGAAACCTGTTTCAATCGCAACTTTAAATGTGTCGATGATTTCGATTTTTTCGTTTATCGCGTCGTAGCGGGCATCTTTTTTCTTGGCTTCAAGGTTGGAGAGCACGTCGACGCCAGCGAGCATGTGCTCCGGCACCTGTTGCACCTTGTACACGACAATGTTTTCCCACCGGTCGTTGGGTTTGTCAACTCCATCCCATAAAAATTTATGGAACTTACTATTCGTAATCCGGCTCACTTTCTTGCGGGTTACGAAAGACAAAAAACTGACAGGCTTGACATCACGAGAAGGAGTGACGATTGCGCCATCGGTGTCCCCGTCAATGACATAGAACAAGTTGCCACCAGACACACGACCGACCATCACCGCCTTCATGATTCATATTCCTTCATGGCAGCCTCATACCAGTCACGGTGCTGTTCGAGAACGTCTTCTGGTTTTGCGCGTTCTTGGAAGGCCGTAACGAAATACGCAATCGATTCAGGGTCCTTACGCTTTACAACCTGCATACTTTCGGTCGCAAGAAATTTTTTGACGTCGTCGTCACGTCCCCATTTGGTGCTGTCGTCAATCATCCGAGTTCTCCCAGCCTGCGTTCTGTTTCTTGCAGAATCCACTCTGTTCGTTCCGCTCCCTCAAGACCGACAGGCAGATTGTGTGCTTCGGCGAGCGCTTTGGCTCGCACCTCCAGTTTTTCCCACGGCTTCAATTCATTATATTGATCGGCACTTAACAAGTTGCTAGACAGCAAAACCGCTGAACGGTTGTACAAAATGACGCGGTTGTCTGCGGAGTTGGAGCCATAACTGGCGAGCCCATCGTAACCTTGAAGAAGCGCAATTACCGCAGAGCCGTTCGGGAACTCCCCATTGTTGTCTGATGACGCTGTGCCGACCATCAAGTCCAATGCTTCGACCATTTCGGTATCGCCAGAGGCGACCAGTTCGCGACGCAAGTCAAGTAAAGGGTTAGCGCCTTCACTGTAGTTCTGGGGTATGCCCGCTTGCACCTCTAGGCGATATGCCTCGCGCTGAGTCGCTATGGCATTCGGACCGGCAAAACGTGCAGAGGGCGAAACGACGCCTTGCATCACAGCACCATTTTCTCCAGCGTATACGGCAGCATCAAAGTGTTCATTGATGCCCATTCGTTCGGTTCCTCCCTGTACAGCGAAGTAAACACCGGCGCCATCAACGCCTTCGCCAATCGGGTAACCATCTCCCTCAATATGACGACGCGCCATTTCCGGGTTGCCGCCACGCGAGACAGGGGTCCACCCATCGACGTATCTCAAGACGTCAATTTCGTCGTCTGTCAGAAGAGTTGCTGCTGCATCCATGCCTCGCGCATGTACCAAGGCATCTACCAGTTCTCGTCCTGCGTAGTATGCCCCCGACCGAGTTTCTACTTCTATGTCGTCGTCGTCTAGGTACCCACCGGAAGCGACGCGTTCACGGATTAAGTCCAATGCTGCTTTAACTCGCGGGTTCTCAAGTAGCAGTTTGCGGAGTTCTTCACGATGTTCTGGCTTGAGCAGGCTGTCAGCGACAACCATGCCATCCTTGCTGAGTTGTACAAGATCGTCGATAGATCGCAACGTGTCTGGGTCAGGCACACTTGGTTCGTGGTCTGGATTGTGTGGTCGCGCAACTGTTGCTTCACCGACTGGTGCTGTGCGGTCAAGGACATCGTTTTCGTCAAGGAGCCGGAAGTATCCAATACGGGCTTCTGACCGCGTCAACTCAGACTCAACCTCACGTTGAGTTTTTTCTCTGCGCTCACGTGTTTCTTTTCGCTTCTGGAAATCAGCGAGTACCGAGCCAAAATTTTCGAAGAAAGATTCTGGCATCGAATCGAAAATTTCGTCGATCTGCTGGTCGAGTTGTTCAGCGGTCGGCGGCACAAATTCTGCTTCTGGCCCATCGTCACCAAAAGGATCTCGGCTACGACCCGGCGGCTTTGATGTTGACATTCCAACGCCTGCCAACTGAGACAGCCCTTTAACGGTTTGCAGGTCTTCGACAACTCGGGCTTTATCTTCATCGCTCAAATCGGAGGCTTGCACCGCTTCGATCGCGTAATCGAGGTCGCCCGAGTAGGAAGAAAAATACGTTTCATCCTTATAGTTTGTTTGAGTGAAGGATTCGCGAATTGTTTTGCCTTGTCCCTCACCCCACGGGTCAGGAAGGCGAATGTCGCCAGCAATATCAACGATGTTTTGATAATAAGTCTGGTCAATCGAATCCGGGTTATGCGACATGTCAAGACCAAGTCGCCTCAACTGTTCTGGGTTCTCACCTCGAAGAGCAGGAACCTCGCTGCGGATGCTTCCCCGTCGTGACGCCATGCCGCCGAATGGATCCCATGTCCCTGAAGACGCAGGAAGAGCGGGGGTGTCTGGTTCGGATCCGCGACCGAGAATCCTGTCTCTTGCGCTGTCGAAGACGTCCATTCCTCGGTCAACGATGTCTAGTTCACGAACGCGTTGAGCAGCGGCTTCGCCAAGCGCACGCGCTTTGTCGGCGGCGGCAGAGTCCCAAACGTCTCTGGCTGTATCGCCAATGGCTGCTGTAATTTCATCCGGCAAACCTTCGGGGGCAACAGTGTCTGCGGCTCGCATAATGCGACGCGCTTGAGTATCTGTAAGCCACCCCTGCTCGACGGCTTTTTGCACGCCAAGTTCGATCGCTTCACGACTGCCACGGCGAGCAAGAACAAGGCCAACACCGGCTGGGCCAGAGGTTCCGAACGCAGCCGCCATTTCGCCAACGAAACGAATGTTGTCGATGTCGTTTGAGTCGAGGCCAGCCCTACGGAAAAGCCTTTCTGCTTGGTCAGAGTTCAACAGTCGAGAACCAACCGCCTGAACTCCACTATGCGGAACTTCACGTTGTCGGATTCGTCGACCAAGACCGCCGATGCGGCTCGTTGCTTCAGATGTGACTCTCTCACCGAGCATCTCTTGGGCGCGGCGGCGAATGCTCTTCATTCCTTGCTGAACGGCAGGGCGCAATTCCTGCTGGCGACTCATGATTTCGTCACCGACACGGATGCGAAGCGCTTCCTCCGGTGAACGCACACGGCCGATACGCGCCCCAGAGTCGGAGAACGCTGTTAGGTCACCCTTGTTGAACAGGTCGATGCCATTTTTGTTCGTGTAGCGGACGTTCATCCCCATCCGGTCCCACATCGCTTTATTGTCTGCGGCTGTGATGTGTTGGCGGAGAAGGTTCGCTGCTTCAACCTTGTCGAATGTGCCATCGAGGAGAGCGGTTTTAAGGAACTCGATTTCCTCAGGCGCCCAACCCGAAGATTTGCTTAGGGTTGTTTCCCAATCTTGTGAACTGTCGAACATGCGCGATGAGCGCAGACCGCCGATGGAGCCAAGGCTTTCCACAGGGATGATGATCCCCTCAACCTCTTCAAAGTCAAAACCGCCAGCAATCGCCGACTCGATTGCGTAATCCGGCGCATCCAGCGGTCCGTCCTTCATTGACCTGTGCTGCATGCCGTCGTAGTTCCCGGACACGCCAGCGTTCAGAAGGTTTGCGAAGTTCTTGCCGCTTTCGAACGAGTTCGCTCTGCCGTTGCGCTTCGCGCTAACAAGGCCACGCATGATGTCGTCGCCATTTTTTTCGTTGACCAACACTGGCATCCCAACACGGTGGGTGATGTCGCCAAGACCGTATCCCGTGCGGTGTGAAACCTCTGGCCGCAGGACCATCTCGATGTTGCCGAACAGGGAACGGTCACCGGCAGGGTTGCGGTCTCCGGCGTTCAAAAACTCGCGTCGACGACGAGCAGGGAAACCCTTGCCGGGTACGTCCAATTCGGCGAGCAGCATGTCAAGTTTGTCATCGTGGTTGGCATGAGCCATCGTGCCGAAAACCGGAAGGCTTTCGTTCGGGGAAATGTCAGACCACCCGAAGTTCTGTGCTACTTCAGCGGTTTGCCCATTCGACGGGTGAGGGAACAGGCCCGTGTACGCCATCTCATCGAATTCGTCAGCCGCCATGTGGACTCTCGGACGCTTATCAATGGCATCGTGCCATGTTTGAGCAGCCTCGCCAACGACATTTGATGCGGCATCAGGCCCGTAACGATCGATGTAATCGCGCGCTTCGGGGGTGAAGTCGATTGTCTCACCGTTACTGGAGAGACCTCGGCGGGCAGCAGCAACACCGTTGTCAAACGTTTTGTCAACGTCGAGTTCGTCAGGACGCTTACTTGGCGACCGGTTGATGTTGAATGGTTCAATCTTCGAATCACGGAAACGCTTTGACAACGCATTCCGTTTGCTTTCCATGCGGTGACGGACAGCAGGGTCGTCGCTGTGAGGGGAAAGGCGTGCTTGGCCTGACGGTTTGCGGCGTGGCTCAAGAACTGCCTTGAGACGGTCGCGTTCACGACGTTCGCTTAGGCTGGTTGCTGGCCCCATTGCGTCGAGGTCACGCAGGATACGGTCGGCGTAGTCGGCAGCCGATTCCTGACGTGCAGGCGTGAAAATCGGGATGTCGCCGTTGTCGCCGTCGATCAATTTCAAATCGCCGGGTGGGAGAATGATTGATGTCATCTCCCCGCTGTCTTCATTTTCGCGGAACAGGCCTTTAGATCCTGCCGGGAGGTAAACGCGAGCAGACTTCAATCCGCCAGCGCTTGACCCGCCATCGAAGTCAAGATCGGACTTGGATTCGGGTGTTGACAGAACGCCTTCGAACACCCCAGTTTTTTTGTAGAGGTCTGCGGATTTCGGGTCGTAGTTCTGGCCATAAGGGCGAACCAATGGCCTTCGGTCAAACGATGGGTCAAGCAATGGGTGAAGCATTGTGTCTGGGTCATCAAGAAGAATCGTCGCTTCGACTGCTTCTTCCAGAACGTTCGAATCCATAGCGTCAAGTAGAGGAAGCACGTCCTCAGTTACGGTTTCACTCGGGGAACGAGAAGGCTTACCTGCAGCAGTGCGATTTGCATGAGTTTTCAGAAGTTCTTCCAGCGACGCTCCTCCGAACACTGCTCCAGTGTTCAGGTCTTCCAAAGACTTGCTCATCGCATCACGTTCGCGGCGCGTCATCTTCCGGCGAGCCTTTTGGGATTGTTCGGCCCCATAGCCATCCGGGTCCGTCGTCCAACGTGGAACATCTGGATACAACTGCGGGATGGCATTTTCCAGTTTGCGCATTTCTTCACGCAATTCTGTTTCATCCCAGATTTCGTCGACACCTTCGCGCTGATTTCGCTTGTACGGCTTTTTGCCACCCGAACGGAAGTACTTGCCGGGTTCGTTGCGCTGGAATCGACTATCACGGTCGGCACGCTGCGCGTCGCTGGCGTTGATTCGTCGAGCGTTCTCGTCGGAGATCTGAGCCATGCCCTTGGTGGCAAGCCACAGTCTGGTCCGATCGTCGAGTGAAACTTCTTCGCCACCTCTGATCCGCGACATAATCGCCTCGGCATCATCTCTTAATTTCTCGAAACGCTTGTCCAAAGTTTCGGGTGACATCTGGGCATACGAGGTGTCCGGCCAACCCCATTGACGGGCAATGGCCTGACGTGGGATTTCTTGCGATCCGCCACGCTTATCGTCAGGACGGCCACCGAAACGTGAAATGAAATACCGTTCCATCATCGCGAACGGTTCCTGCGACGGGAAAACTTCTCCGGTCTCTGCGTCGATACCCCAAGCGATACCGTGCGGGATCACCCCAACATTTTTTTCAGAATCTGGTGTTGGAGGGCTGTTGGGAGGGTTGACGTCAGGAGCGCCCGGCGGATCGACTCGTGGCGGGGTGGGAGGACGCGTGATAACTCCGGGCTTGTCCGGTCCGTCCATCCAGCCTGTGAATTCGTCAACGAGATCGCTGTCGATGACACCCATTTTTTTGAGTGCGCGAAGTTCGGTCAGTCCTTCCATGAGGGCAACCGCCGCTATCGAACGATCTTGCGGCCCTCGTCCATCAGGACCCCAGTATGTTTGCACCAACTCTTGGTAGTACCTGCCTGACAGAATGTGCAGCATTGAGCCCTCGAAGGCGTGGATGCCGACAGGCGGGAACCCTTGCGGTACGTGACCGTCAGGAAGTTCGCCCTTCATCATCTGGTTCAACGCTCCGTGCCACATCTCGTTGGTCCACTGGTCGGGCGGATCCGTGACCCTGACAGCGTTGCCGTCACGATCAATGAGCACCATGTGCCCGACTGATTTGTGATGATCGAGGATTGCTTTCCGCGCAGCCAAATACTGGTGTGCGTGGCCGGTTTCGTGGAATGCAAGGTGACGTCCTGCCGCACGGATCGACTCGTGACGTGCAGTGGATAGATCTGTAGCGAAAACGTCTCGCCAGCGTTCCAAATCGATTTGCCCGCGCATCATTGACGCGATCTCAGCCCATTGTTCTGGCTCGCTGCCGATTGCATCTGTGTCGACGACAACGTACTTCCCGTCGGTCATCTCTCGGAACGAGCCGTTCTCGATGATTGGGCGTAGCGTCATCGCGGTTGGGTTGAACTGCATCGTCAAACCGAATCCGGTGTTCGGATCGAAGGCGTTCGGCACCATCTCGCCATCTGTGCTCCAGAAATCGTCGATGGTTTCTTCTGGCCCACGTGGACGGAACTGGAGTCTCCGGATTTGCCCGACGGATTCTGAACCTTCGTAAAACTCTTGTAGAACGCCTTCGAGGAATCCGCCCATCACTTCTTCGTGACGCTTGGCGAGTTCTAGCGCAGCGTCATCGTCGCCACCAGTCCACTCGCGGTACTGCGATTGAATGACCTGACGCATGTTGTCAAGATTTTCTTGCAGCGACTTGCTGTCATCCCACAGGGATTCACCACCGGTGATGCCGGTAAACAACTCCGAGAAATCGACATCCCAGCGGTCGGTTTCTTTAAGTTTTGACAGCGTGTCCCAAAGGTGCGCGTTGTTGTCCGTGTCAGTCGTTGCACCGACCATCGCCTGCAACGACTTGATTGCATCTTCGGTGTCTTTTTTGCGTTGATCGAAAACGTGACGTGGTGCGAGCATTTCGCTAGCCGCAGCCATCGCTCGCCTGTTCGCTTGGAACTCTGGATCATCTTCAGGGTCACGATCCATTTGCTGAGCAAGACGCCCGGCAGCGGCATAGTTGTTAAACCATCCCCTCATCCGGCCGAGTGCACGCAAAGAACTAACTGGAGGAACGAAACAGTTTGTGCCGAACTCGTCGGTGAACTGGTTGGCTGCTGGCGTGCCGGGAGGGCACCTGAATTTACCGTTTTCGTCGGTGATGACCCCGATGGCGCTAGCGGCACGTGACGCCAAGTTGCCTCCGGGCACCATTCTGCCCAGCGAGCGCCCCAAACCTTTGACCGAGACTTCCTGCTCAGAACCTTCGAGACGTCCACCTGTACGGGGGTCAATGTCGTAGGTCCGGATACGGACTTTTGGTCGACGCTTTTTCCAAGCCATCGCTTCATCCATCAAGCGTTTTTGTTGGCTTGGTGTAGTTGGCGTTGGCGGGTCGACCCAACCGAAGTTTGGCTTGTCCGACGACTTTAAGGTGTCTTTGGCGCTGACATGGAGTTTGAGAACCTGACCCGGCTTCTTCTTAGCATTGGGCGCATATCGAAGTTCGGGGATGCGTTCAGCAACGCCTCCACTGGTCCGTTTTTCGGACTCTTTTCCGCCACCCGTTTGAGCCTCGTTGAGGGCCTTGGCCGAAAAGTTGGCGTCGAGTTCAGTTTTGCTGGAGATTAGAGCCGTGTTAAGACGAAAGATCGAGCCGATCTCTTCGTAGTTACGGCGAGGCTGAAGAACTCGATCTGAGAGTATGTGTCTTGTGGCTCGGGTGTGGGCCATAGGGGGCCACTCTTTCCCGGCCTCAGGACAGACCGTCGTCGCTGTCGTCCTCGGAAGTCAGCAGTTCGAACTCAAGCAGCGAAGCCATGAAGTCTGCATCCTCGAAAGTCGCAGCATCCTTCTTGCCGGTTGCCCACGAAGCAGGAATCATGTCCATCCGACCCATAGCCCGAGCGCGCTTCATGATGTGCTTCTTAGCACGCTCTTTGTCGGTGGCCCTGCCGTGAGCCATGATCGCGTTGCGGAGATCGTCGACCGTTGAAATCGGGAACGAGCCGTCCGGAAGTGCAAGACCCTCCTTCGCCATTTCCTGACGCTGATCCTCGTTGAAAGCCCGCTTCAGGGCAATCTCGGCGGCCTCAGCCTCAATCTCCTCGGCCTCGTCAGCCTCGTACTGGTCAAAACCGAGCACCTCGCCGTCAAGAGCGACGAACACGTCGTAGGACTTGCCGTCGACACCGTCGATCTCAACCGCGTAGCAGTCAAAGCCTTCGAAGGTGTCCGGCTCAACAGCCATGACCGCGCCATCAAGACCTTCGATGGACTTGACCGCAATATCGCATGCTTCGTTGAAGTCAATGAGTTCGGCTTCGTCGTAAAGCGACTTCTGCTCGAACACGGAGTCGTCGAGTTTGTGGAACCCGAGAACTTCTCCGGTGCTTCCCTCAAGGAAGACTTCGATAGCGCCAGACTTCACTTCGAGGTCAACAACGTAAACATCGCTGTTCTGCGAGTAGCCGGAGTCGATGACGGTGCCGTCGAACTCGGCCTCAGCCTTGCCTTCGATCTCAATGAGTCCGGGCATGCCCTTTTCGGACATGCAGCCACCCGGGCAGTCGTCACACATTGAGGACGAACCGGGGTACACCTTGCGGTCGATGGCGCACATGAACGCTTTGACGCCGACCTCGGCGCTCTTCTTGCCCATGGTCTGGAGGCGGCGCTTGCGGGCATCGCCCATCCAGCCACCCTTTTCGACGGGGGACTCTTCTTCGTCCTCTTCGTCGTCTTCGTCATCTTCCATTTCGGCGTCGTCCATGGCCTTTTCGCCATCTTCGTCGTCCTTGTACTTGAGGGGACGCTTACGCATATTGCCCTTGGGCATTTCCTCGTCTTCGTCTTCCTCTTCGTCGCCCATTTCTGGGTCGGCATCGGCCTCCGCCTCGTCGTCCGTGGGCGCAGGAGCCTCTGCGTCCTCGTCCTCGTCCTCGTCCTCGTCCTCGTCCTCGTCCATGTCGGGATCGCCGACAGCAGCGAGCGCCTTTTCGATCAACTCGTCGTCTTCGTCCATCTCTTTGACTTCGTCGTCATCAAGAGGGACCATTTTCATGGCGACAGCCATTGCGCCACACTTGCCGCACATCTTGGCACCAGCCTTATAGCCGCAGTCGCCGCCATCCATTCCCTTGGCGCATTTCAACACCGAACCGTCGGCGTCGATCTTGACCACTGCTTTCTCGTCGTAATCCATCGTGCTTGGCTCCTTGTACCGCATATCTTTTAACACGCACCCTTTAGGGATAGTGCATCCACTACAGGGCATCATAGCCTTCTGGCCAGTCACCATGCAGAGGTATTTCGGCTGTTTTTTCCGAGGACCGTTTGTCAAATTGTACCTTATACTGGGCTGCTTACGGGGAGTAGTCATAAATTCAGGAGTTTGGAATCTGAACTTGACGTCCTTGTGAGTTCGTCCGGCTCTGGGTACGACTCGTAATTTCTTCTGTTTCTTTTGAAATAAATGTCGAATAAGCCGCTTCTGATAGGCGTTCGATCATTTCGGAGAACAAGTCGACACGTGAACCGCCAGTAGCCATTTGGCGATCAAGGGAGAACATCAAAGCGTCAAGAATTTGATCGGCTTCGTCGGCTGTGACAGTCAATGTGCCAACATTCGTGCGCCGGTCTCCAAGTTTTCCGGATTCTTGACGTCTCAAGATTTTTTCCAGAAGTTCAAGCCCTCTCACGGTTTTGTCGTCACCGGCTGAACGTGCTTCACGAATCTCCCGAGACAGTGAGTCCTGCACCCGCTTAAAGAAGGTCGCTTCGTCGGTCATCTGTGTGCGGCCAGCCCTCTCCGATCGCATTCCTCGCGACGCATCGGCGTATTGGACCACTGATGGGGACGGGTTGTAATTACGGAATTGCTGCATGCCTCCGTCAGCAAGGAAGCGGGCTGCGTTTACGCCTGCGGTCGCAACATCATCTTCGCCAGCCCCACCAGCACGCACTGCCGCCGTGGTATCACCCTGCTCGATGAACGGGTCGTTTCTGTAGGAACCAGCGATATCTTCGAGCGTTGACAGCAACGCTTTTGCGGTTCTGACACTGGCGGACTCTTCGGCAGTGAGTTCTTCGCCACTCATATCGTCAATGAATCCTTCGAGCATCTCAGACATTGACTCGATCTGAGACATGGTCAAATTGTCAGAATCCTGCGCAACGTCTGCCATCTGACCCCAGAAATCGCGGTGGTCGTCAGATGCGTCGCCGATGTCTGCCGCATCGTTCGCATTGTTGAGTGCACGACCAATGCGGCGATCAATTTTGTCGAGGTCCTTCTTTCGCGCTGCCTCGGACTGCTCGCGAGTCCACGATTTTGCTGGCTCGTCCGGAGATTCAGTCTCTCCGGCGTCACGACTCCGGGAAGTTTGCGGAGCCGGTGACGGAGCGGCTGCAGTCTCGTTGCGAAGACGTTCCCGCCTTTCGCGACGAGAACGGTCACGTTCCGCTCTTTCCTCCGCCTTTAGAACTTCGTTCACAAGACGACGATGGTCAACTTCACGCAAACCACTCTTTGATGGGTGGAGGTTCGTGTACAACTCGTCGAACTTCTCATCTAGCGACATCATTTCCCAGTTCTCAGGCTTGACTTCAGACCATTTCTTGCCCTTGAAGCGGGTTTCTTCCTGCACAGTGCCCATCGGTCGACCGCGCTGCTTCTCTTTCCCGGTGTCAACGCCAATTGGCTGAGGTGCCCCACCAGACTCGTCACCTCGTTCAGAGCGCATGCCCCCACGGGCGTTCTCCAACATCGACCAGCCCTTGGGCGAAACTTGCTCGGGTTTCAAGCCAACAAATCGTTCACGAACTTCAGGGCTCGCATCCGTCTGGCCCCAACCAAGCAGATCATTGAGATTACGCTTCGTTTTCCCAGAAGGCATAGCAACAGAGTTGGCGAAACCGCCACCCTTCTTCAGGCGGGGTGATTCGTAAGTTCCTTTTGGATCAAGTGCAGCGAAGTCCATTACCCGCTTGGCGTTCGCGAGCATTCCGATCGGCCCAGAATCATCAGCGTTCTTCGCGAGTTCTCCGAACGCATCCATAATGCGATCCGCCTGATCTTTGGAAAGTTTGTCCGAAGAGCCGGCCAGCCAAGAGTCAAGTTCGGCAAATGGCTGGATGTCAGTGACAGCGTCGCCTGCCTTTTCCAAGGCGCGGCGCAAATCTCCACGCTCATCGTCGTTCAGACGGATGGTGAGGCCGCCGTCTGGCACAGAGACACGAGAACGCATCCCGCCAACGTCGTTGATTTGCTGCGCGTTAGGCCGGAAACGAGTCGGGTTGTATTTGCCGTTCTTTGCCTTCTGCTTGATGTCACGCAGGATTTCGAGAGCATTCGTAACGGGGTCATCTTCTCGAAGTTGAGATGCAACTGCCCCTATGACTCGATCAAGATTTCCGAGACTGATACGTGGGCCTTTGGGGTCCATGAGGCTCTCGACAACAGCGTCCAAAACTTCGCGTGCCCCATCGGACATACCTGTTTGCTCTTCGGCGAAGTCGAGTAGGTCTTCTGCCAATTTGCGCACACTTCGGAACCCCATGCCAACACTGATGTCTTGGCCAGAAGCCTTCTTGGGTTTCCGTTGAGGTGTTTCTGCTTCGAGCGTTTCACGCGCTTTCTGCATGGCCTTGCGATCACCGGCTTCAAGTGGGCTCTTGTAGACGCGCTGCATGAATTCGCCGTCAGCGAACCACTTCTGCAGTCCTTCGTCACCAATGACGTTTTCTTCCAGATCTTCCAAGTCTTCGCGCATCCGCTTAATGTCGTCTTGGATATCCATTCCGCGCGCCAACATGCCGAGCGCTTCGTCAAAATCGCGAGCCGGATCTCCGGATTCGATTTCCTCAGCATCAAAATTGTCGCGGATGAATTGCTCGGCGCGCTCCCTGCCGCCTTCGCCCTTGAACCTTTCGGCGAATTCCTCGGCGTCCATTTTCAAGAACTGCGCCATGTTGCGAAGATCTTCTTCGATGCCTTCGGCTTCGTCGTCGAGACGTTCGATTTCATCCATGATTCGTTCGCGACTGTCAACCATTCGGCTGTACTCGCTTACCAAATCATCGACAGCGTCTGCGTTGTCTTGGATCTGCGCGTAACGGTTGCGCCAGCGATCTGTTTCAACCAACTGCGCGAGAGTGTCGATGTCTTTTTTGTCGACCATCCCTTTCTGACCCATAATCCGAACCGCATCAGCCTTGCTGATACCGATCGCGTCAAGTTGGCCATCATCGGCCAGCGACTGGATCATGGAGAGAGCATCGAAGTTTTTGCGGCTGCCGGTGAACTGAACTGCGTCTTCCACGGCTTCCTGCACTCTGGCGATGGCGTCGTTAACTTCTTGCTTTTTCTCCTGTGGGCTCATCCGCTCAAAGTACGATGGCCCCCGCATCCGGCTGGCGCGCATCCCGTCCTGAATAGCGTCAACGGCTTGTCCGACTCCGGGCGTGGCAGGACGCTCGAAAGGCGTACCTTCCTGCACCAGACCGTCTTCGTCACCATCGATTGCGTTTGGATCGAAACGTGCGGTCAGCCCCCGCAGGGACCTAAGCGCTTTTTTTGAACCACCACCCAGAAGGGTGTCGAGGTTCTGCGTGGCCACATGTAGGGCATCTAGGAATTCGTCTGTCGCGCCGTATGGGAAGGTGATCCCCTCCTCGGTAACTTCGGCCTGCACGTCGTGGTACTCAATAATCGGATCGAGCGCCGACTTGACAGCGAAAGCATTTTCGGGCGGACATTCGATAACAACACGCATCGGATCTTCTTTGGACTCGATGTCACCCATGTCGATATCAAGAAGTTCCATCATCTCGTCGAGCGCATCTTTTTCGTCATCTTTTGGACGCGATTGGTATACGTCTGCCATTGACGGCTCGTACTCGTCGCGCGCATATGCACGGCTGGTCGTGTTGCTGGTTACACGCATCGGCATTGACGGCATCTGGGAAGGCACAACGACGTTGCGCGGATTCATCGGCTGCCATGACATCTGCGGCATGACTCTCTCCGGTTTGCCGAACATGTACTGGCTTGTCTCGCGATCCCAGTGATAAGGAAGGCGGTAGAACTTCTTGCCACCATCGTTGGTCTTCTTGGCGAAGATCACAATGTTTTCCGTTGCGGAAATGACTTTGATTGGCGCCGGAACTCGGGAAGCGATTTCCATCTCTAGAGCGTTGCGCTTTTCTGGGCTGATTGCCTGCGCTTCACCTTCAGCGAAAATTGGTTCCCGGCTAGGGTTGTCTTCTCGGCGGGCAGGTGGCTGCCAGCCATGACCCTTTTCCTCGAACTCGTGAATGTCTTCGATTCCCCACCATTCGTTGTCTGACTTGATTTCAGCGAACTCGGCTTCGAACAGCGACTCGATCTCTGACCAGTCGTCGATGATCTCGTCCCACTGAGCATCTTTTTTCTTTTTGCTGTTTTCGTAACGCTCAAGAAGACGGCGTCCCTTTGCTGCAAGTTTGGCGGCGTCACTGCGGTTCTGCGGAACTGGCTCCCCCCACGCGGCAGCAGACAACGCAAGACGGGTCGGTTTGCCGTTTGGCTTCTTCATTGGGCCTGAAGGGTTGGTGAAGAATCTCGTCAGGAATGAGCCTTTGCGTCGCATTTTCTGCGGCGTGTCGGCGGCACCGCGAACACCGGGTTTCAGGTTCGCGCCTTCAGTCCGGTTGTAGTGGGCTCTGCCAGCGGCGGTGAGGCCGCCTTTGGGATCTTTTTTGGGTTTTTTCGCTGACTTAATGCTGATAGTTCCGGTCAACTGGTTGGCGCCGTGCAGAACCGGGCTGACTTCGTACAACTCAACTTCCTTGAGGACGTTGGCCTGCTTGGAGGGGTCGAACACCGCGTCAAGCGTTTTGTATCCGATTGACCATTCTTGTTCGAGTCCGAAGAACTGAACGTTTGCGAACGCTTCGCGACCCTTTTCTGAGTTCAGGTTGAACTGAACCTTTGCGTAGAGACCGCCAATTCCAGCGGCTTTCATCTTTGCTGGGAGGCGCGGGTCGGATGCAGGAACTTCATAGATTTCGAGCACCTTGCCGATGGGATCGTTCCAGTTGTGCCCCCAGACGACGCGAGGTTTGCGACGCTTCAGGCTGCCGTTGAAGGCACCCGAGGCGCAGATGTCGCCCACGCTGTCTTTGTTGCCGATGCCTGCTACGAAGGCTTCGACAATGCCTTTGGACTTATTTACGGAAACCTGCCCTGCTGGGGCGGCCTTGAAGTCCATGTCATCAAGATTGGCGTCTGGCATAGCAAAATCCTTCCGTCGCTGTTACTTATGATAAACGACGTATGGCTTGCAGCCGGTAACTATTGTGCCGATTTGTGGCAGTTTACGTAAACCTACTTAGAATTTACGGAAACGGTATGCCCTGCGTGTCTCGGCAGTTGCAATCTGCTGAGGCAATCTCGCCAACAGGTGTGTGAAATGCGTGATAATTGCCGCTTTGAAAACGGTTTGGCGGATGTCTGGGTCAGCGATTGAGAACGCCTGATTGACCTGTTTTGTCAATTCCTGCTGCGACTCGTCAATATTAGCCTTGATTCTAGCCATAGCGGCTTGAGCGGAAACAAGGAGGTCTTCCTTGAATTCTGCCGACTTCTCGCCAAGGCCATCCTGCATGATCGACTTAATAATCGGCAGCAGATCTTCGTCGTACTGCTTAGACCAAACATCGGCAGGCATGAACATTTCCACGTCTAAAGTGCCGTCCATCAGTGCTTTCCGGCATTTTTGACCAAAGGCCTTCTCGACGACAACCCGCTGCTGGCGCTCCAAAAGGCGCTCGGTTGCGCGCTCCATGATCTGAGTCCAACGCTCAATGTCAGCGTCCTCGGCATCCTTGGTCTCAACGTTCTTGAACGCGGGATCTGCGGCCATAGCCATTTGTGGCTCCGGCTGAGGTGCTGCTGGCGCACCACCTTGTTCTGCTGCGAGAGCACCCTGCATGGTGTTGGGATCAAGTGGTTGCTGAGGTGCAGCGTCTCCCAAACCGCCCATTTCTGGAGGCGGCGCCGCTTCAGCGCCGGGCGCGCCGGGCATCCCGGGAGCGCCACCGGGCCCACCCATTTGCATTTCCGGCTTCGGCATCTCTTTTTCGGTGTTGGCGATCGGCGTCAAGTTCGGGTTCATCAACAACGAATCGGCAAGATCTGACTTGACCTTCTTTTTACCGGTTCGCTCCCGATACTCGTTGGGGCTAATGAGGCCTTGCTGGAGTTCGTTGAGTAGGAACTGTTCACGCTCCTGCTTATAAATCACGAGAATTGGCACTTCGGATGTGTCGAAATCGACGTAGTGGTCCGGGTCCAGTTCGTCGAGCGCACGGGCAAGAGGCTCCAAATGCGGCATCATCGTCTCGATCCAGAAAACACGGATTTCCTCAGCGGCGTTCGAGAAAGTCCTGCCAGCAGCGTTGCCAATCACGGACTCAGGTACACCAAAGGAGGCGAGAATTTCCTCTTTGGTGATCTGGCGCATCTGAATGTAGGCTGCATCTCGTGGATTCGAGGAAGTGTCGACGTAATCAACGCCGTCATCCGCCGCAAGAACTGTGGTTCCACCTACGCGACCAAGGTTCCCACGGAAGCGGTTGGCCAATTCTGCTTTGTCCTCATTGTCGATCTCGCCTTTGAGAACGAGGATCCCACCCGGGCGTCCATCATTGAGCAGATAGTTGCGGTTGTACAACTTCGCGAGGTTTTCAATCTCAATCGCCACGCCTGCAGATTCCATTGGGGTCAGCGATAGGTACGGGTCCAGCGGGTGGGGCCGACGGATCCAGACGACATCATCCGGTTTCATGATGATTTTTTCGCCTGTAGGCATCAGGACTTCGTATCCCGCCACGAAATTTCGAGGGTCAGGGATTGGGGATGTGTGTTGAGGCGGCAGCAGGTTGAGCCCAATAAGGCGGCCATCGCGCCCTCTCACCTTCTCAATGAACGCCCCTCGGGTGCTCATCAGCAATTGCGATGACAGACGGTAACGGAAGATGAATGAGTTTTCGCCGATGTTGCTTTTTGTGTTCAGAATGTCAAGCAACGCGTTATTTCGAGAATTTTTCTTGGTAACAATTTCGCCGTCAGGGTCATTATCTTTGCGCAGGATAATCGGCAGACGGGCTTGGTTACCGGCGATCGCGTCGATGCAACGTGAGACCCAAACAACCTTCTGCATGCCTTCTCGGTATGCCCGCTCGATGTCCCATGGGTCCTTGTAACCGACACCGGCGCGTGTGTAGTTAGGGTTGTTAGCAATTGGCGCACCTACGCCAACTCTTGCCGCTTTGGATGAATCGCTCCCGAGCGACTTATTGTCTGATGAGTTCCATGCCATACTTACTCAAGTCCCAGCAAGAAGCCGAATATGCCGCTCGTAACACCAGCGACAACCAACCCCCACCCCGCTGATGGGGCGACGAGGGCTACTCCGACGCTGGTAAGCACTATAAATAATAGCATCAGAACATTGACGACCCTTGTGCGAGGAAGCATTTGTCTGATTTTCCACGTGAGAGGAACACGCTGTTTGGGCATGGTTTACAACTTAGCGCATTCTCAGCAAGTATTCTGTTAGTGGAACCAAGGAGAGCCGATGGACTCGAAATGGGACAACGTCCTTAAATATTTAGAACCAAAAGAATCGCTTTTCTGCCCAGAGACGGCGTCTCTCACGCAGAAGGTTTTTTTGCGGACCTACGCTTTGGAAGCACTTTTCGGTGGAGCGGCTGGCGGAGGTAAATCTTCAGCGTTGCTGATGTCCGCGTTGCAATACGTCGATGTCCCCGGGTACAGCGCAATCCTGTTCAGGCGTACCTATGCCGACCTTGCGCTCCCCGGAGCGATCATGGACCGCTTTCAATCATGGATGGCATCAGAGGAAGACGTTCGGTGGAACGCGAATAACTACACGGCGGTTTTTCCGTCTGGGGCCCGCATATCCTTCGGTTACTTGAATAACCAACAGGACTACCTCCGCTACAAGGGTGCTGAATTCCAGTTCATCGGGATGGATGAGGTGACGGAAATTCGAGAATCCGATTATCGGTACATGTTCTCTCGTTTGCGTCGTCCATCCAGCGGCCCGCTTGCGAAAGTCCCATTGCGGATGCGATGCGCGTCCAACCCGGCACCCAACTGGGTTCGCCAGCGGTTCATCGTCGAGGGACGGGAGACAGGACGAATTTTTGTTCCATCGAAACTTACTGACAACCCGGGTATCGATGCCGCGTCGTACCGACAGACCCTTCAGGCGTTGGACCCGGTTGAGCGTCGTCGTCTCGAAGAAGGCGACTGGTGGTCAACGACTCTGGGGTCTTTGTTTGACCGCGAATCGTTCATTCTGTTAGATCAAAACGAAATCCCTGAGATTTCCTCGGCTGCGAGAGCGGTTCGTTTTTGGGACTTGGCTGCGACTGAACCTTCTCAGTCAAACCCGGATCCTGACTGGACGGTCGGAACCCTCATGCTTTTCGATCGCGGTATCGCCTACATCTTGGACGTCAAACGGGCGCGGGTGAGGGGCGAGAAGGTTGAGCAACTTGTTGCGCAGACCGCGTACGAGGACGGGCATCACGTTGCGATTCGCATGGAGCAGGAACCCGGCTCATCTGGTAAAGCGCTTGTCGATCAGTATGCGCGATATGTCGTACCCGGTTACGATTTTGTCGGTAATAGGGCTACTGGTGATAAGGTCACGAGGGCTCGTCCGTTCGCGGCGGCGGTCGCTAATGGCAACGTTCGTGTGGTCCGTGGGCCATGGTTAACGGAATGGCTTGACGAGTTTGCGTCGTTTCCGGAAGCGGCTCCGCACGACGACCAAGTCGACTCAGCCGTTGGCGCATTTACACATCTTGCGGGTTTGGGGTTGCCACAGCGCAAGCAGGTCGCTATCATCGTCTGAGTAACTAACCAACCCTCTTACTAACACGAGGTACAACTACATGAATATCGATGAGATCAAGACGCTTCGTCGTTTGATCGCAGCACTCGATGAACGTTTGGCTGAATGGCTTGACGGCGAGGTAGCGATCGAAGATGCAGCCGACATGATGCTGGAACTCAATCTCGCCAAGCGCGATCTGGGGTTCCTCTACGGAACAATCGAAGCGAAGATGAGCCACCTCATGAAGGACGGATCCGACATCCTCGCCCTTCGTGACGGAGCCGAAATGGAACGCAAAGTCGCTTCCAGTCGGACCAAGTGGCGTCACGCTGAACTCGCCAACGATGTCGTCGATCGCGTCATCCAATCGTCCGTCGACATGGACACCGGCGAAGTCGTGCTCGACGCCAAAGGCGTCGCCATGAAGATCATGGACTACGTCCAGCCGTCCTACTGGAGGGCGACAAAGTTGAACGAGATCGGGATCAACCCCGACAATTACTGCGAGTCAGAATTGAAAACCAGCATCATCGTCAGAAAGGGCAACGCCTGATGGACCTGCAAGCACTTTACGAACCCTTCTCTCGCGAGGTCGAAAAAACCTTGAAGAAGGGTGGAGCATCCCTAACGTACATCCCTGTCAGCGAAGTCATCACTCGCATGAACAAGGTGTTCGGCGTCGGAGGCTGGAGCAGCCAAATCATGGCTTGCGCCCGAGACCAACTGGACCCCGACTTCATCGTCGCCCACGTCCGGATCGAAACCACCATTGACGGCACGATGGTGTGGAAGGACGGCATCGGCGGTCAGAAAATCAAACGCACCAAGAACGGCGACATCGTTGACCTTGGCGACGAATTCAAGGGGGCTGTCTCCGACGCCCTGAAGAAAGCCGCGCAACAGTTCGGGATCGGCCTATACCTCGCTCGCTCCGAAGAAGCCCTCGCTCTTGACGAGGAGGAAGCCAAGCCGGAGATTAATCCTGAAGTTCTTGATGCTTGGGAGAGGTTCTTGGGAATCGCCAAATCGTTGGATGACGATCAGAAGACGGAACTCACTTCTGTTTGGAACGAGTTTGCTGATGGCGCTCCCAAGCCCACACTGGATACCGCAACGGTCGAAGAACTTGAGTTCTTGATCGGTGAGGCCACTCGAATTTCTTTCGGTGGCGAGTGGGTTGAAGATTCGAATGCCTGAAGCCCTAGTTCCGCCACCTCACCTATCCCCCTCCTCGATGGGCACGTTTAATCAGTGCCCTCAAAAATTCAGGTACAGCAAGATCGACCAAATCCCAGACGAGCCAACTGAGGCAACTCTGATGGGCAACTTCGTCCATGAGGTTTTGGAATATTTTTATGCTTTGCCTCCCGAGGAACGAAGCCTGCAGATGCTGAAAGGGCTTGCGGCCTCAACTTGGTCAGAAAGTGGATGGCTGGAACGGGTAACGCCATGGGTTCGTGACCCAGACAAGATTCGGATGTTGCGATGGAATTCATGGTGGTGTTTGGAACACATCTTTGATATCGAAAACCCGAAGTCTGTCGCTGATCCAAAAATTGAGTTGGAGTTGAACGGCGACGTTGCGGGTGTTCGCATAAAAGGTTTTATCGACCGATTGACATTCGACAGCGACATTGCCACCATCTCCGATTACAAGACCGGTAAAACCCCGCAAAAACGATGGGTAGGCGACAAGTTCCTACAGTTGAAGATTTACGCAACCGTTGCCCGAGACATCGATCTTTGTGAAACCGAAAATCTCGAACTGCTCTTTCTCAAGGATGGGGTAAAATTTCAGCACCGCTTCACTGAGGATGACTACAACGAGGCGAGAACATACATACGTACCACGAAAGACGCAATCGACGAGGCTTGCGTTACTCACGAATTTGAAACTCGCACTTCACGTTTGTGTGATTGGTGCGCGTACAAAAGCATGTGTCCAGCATGGAGGAAAGCATGATTACCGACGATGTCTTCGCGCAAATGGTTGCCGAGGAAGTAAAAAACAAGTTGTCACCGACACAGAAAAAACTCTTGATGCAAGAGGAAAACTGGGATAGGTGGAAGCGTTCGCTGGCCGCACTGCTTGATAATTTGAGCGATCAGGTTGAGAATATAAAAGCCGACATGGCTTCAGATCAGCGACGATACGCCTCGTTTGGGGAAGATGGCGAAGCGCTGGCTGCCGCCGCGCAGTCCGCTTACGATGTCCGTCTCAACAAAATCAACCGGTTCAAGTTTTATGTTGAAAATCGCCTCGCTCAGGTTGAGGGGATGATCGAAAATAAGAAACCATTAGAAACGACTCCGGACGAGGACATTCAATTTTTACGTCGCGCCATTGTCATGCACGAGAAGTTGATGGAAAAGTTCGACCTTGAGGCGACCTCGATTGATCGGGCACTCTGGGCTACGCTTGATAATCGTTGGGAATTCGACGAGGTTGATGCGAGCAATTTGTGAAAAGAGGAAAACCACTTAAGCGCTCACCAATGAAGCGCGGTGGCCCGCTTAATAAACGCAGCAAGAAGAAAGAGCAAGAGTATGTTGAGAGACGAAAACTTGTTTCTCGGATGCTCGACGAACGTCGATACTGCGAAGCGTGCCCGGTTTTTGCTCGGCATGACGGGCTAGCCACCTATACGCGAAACGGTAGCGTGGACATTCACGAATTGGTTCGGCGAAGCCAAGGCGGCTCCATTCTCGAAGAATCAAACTGCATCGCTGTCTGCCGACCGTGCCACACAAGAATAGGCAACTACCCACAACTGGCGTTTGATCTTGGCTTAGCAAAACATGGGTGGGAGCGGTGAACATTCTCGGCATCGACCCTTCGCTAACCTCGACAGGCTTATGTTGGGCCGATGATCAATACACTGCCATTTCCTCTAAAGGAAAAGGCATCCCACGTCTCATTGATTTACGAAACTGGGTCATGGACGCTGTGTATGAAAACAAAATCGACTTTGTGTGCATCGAGTCATATTCGTTTTCTTCGCGGAACTCTCATGCGCATTCTCTCGGTGAACTCGGCGGTGTGATCCGTGTGGCTCTATACGAAACAAACATACCTTGGGCGGATATCCCGCCTACATCAAGAAGCAAGTTTGCCACCGGCAAAGGTAATGCTTCTAAAAACGAAGTAGTGAGTTCAATATCTGCGAGAACCGGCATCGTGTGGTCTGGCAAAGGTGCCGATGACATGTGTGACGCATGGGTTCTACGCCAGATGGGACTTAGCCATTTCGGTGAAAGCAACATTAATTGGCCTGAATCACATTTGGCCGCCCTAGACAAAATTGAGTGGTGACATGAACCGTAGGAACAGCCCGATCAGCCAAATCGAGATCGAGAATAACTTGCTTGAGTTGATCGACGATTTGGAAGAAGAAACTGAGGCATTTGAAATACTTGCCGAAGATCTCGCAAAGAAAGAGGCTATTCATAAATCATCTTGGGCGAAAGAATACTTGAGCGCCAAGGGGTCAATTAAGGAACGCGAGTCATGGGCCGATTACAAAATGGCTGACTCGCAGTACGACTTCAAGATCGCCGAAGCCCTGCTCAAAGCAAAACGAGAAAAACTTCTTTCCTTGCGGACGTCTATCGACGCGCTGCGTACTCTCAATGCTAACGTCCGGGCACAGGTGCAACCATGAGTAACATTCACGAAAATCTGTCCGACCTTCTTGTTGACCTCGATGACCTCGTTCCGCTGGATGGCAATCCGCGCAAAGGGAACATCGACGCTATTGCGGCTTCATACCGGGAGTTTGGGCAAGTCAAGCCAATTGTTGTTCGAGCAAATGACGATGGCTCGATGACAGTCATCGCTGGAAACCACCAAGTAGAGGCGGCGCGCCGTCTTGGTTGGACGCAGATTGCTGCTGTCAAAATGGATGGGGACATGTCGAAGGCCGTTGCCTTCGCGCTTGCGGATAACCGGACTACTGAACTCGGACAAAGCGATTCCGGCGCCGTCTATGATCTCATGCAGACCATCAACGAGGATTTTTCAAATCTTTTTGATGGTTTGGGATGGGACGAGTTTGAGATCGCCACCTACGAGGAGGCATCGTTCGGCAATAATGCGAACAGTGATTCCGTCGGTTCGTCTTCGTACCTTCCCCCGACTATTCAAGACACACCTTTGCCGGAGTTTAAGCCGACGGTTCAAGAGGGAGAGGACGGCGAACGTCGAATTGTCGCTGGTAGCGAAGTTGACCACAAGCAGGTAGCAATTCAGGGCAGCGGCGTCACCGGTCAAGGTGCGGCTCCCCAAGCGGTTGTCCAGTACACGCTCGTTTTCGATGACCCGGAACAGCAACGCAGATGGTATGACTTCATCCGCTGGTTGCGCAACGATGCTGGTTACGACGGCGCGACAACGGCGGAAAAGATTATGTCGTTTATCGACGCACATTCGGAGGTCTAGAGTGATTCACGAACATGGATTTGTTCGGCTAGATGGCGCTATGGCGGACGATCTGTCGGTTGTCAACTCTGCCCGCGTTTCTTTCGGCAACAAAGTTGAAACGATGAGCAAGGCAGATGAAGGTCTGATCAACTTCTTGATGCGAGAGCGTCACGGTACGCCTTTCGAACACAACTCGTTCCGCTTCCACGTCAAGTGCCCGATTTTCGTGGCGCGCGAGTGGTTCCGGCATCGGATCGGTTCCTTCAACGAATTGTCGGGCCGTTATACCCGTCTTGAAAATGAAGGGTATGTCCCACGGGGTGAGTACGTCAGGGAGCAAGTTGGCAAGCCCGGCAACTACACCTTCACGCCTGTTGACGGTGAATTGGCTGACGAGATAAGTCAAACGATTTGGGCTGCGGAGAGACACGCCTTCGGAACGTATAACTATCTTTTGGAGCGAGGCGTTGCCCGCGAGGTTGCTCGTGTCGTGCTGCCTGTCGGAACGTTTACGGAGTTTTATTGGACGGTCAATGCGCGTGCCTTGATGAACTTCTTGTCGCTGCGGACAGATCCGACTGCTCAGCGTGAAATTCGAGATTATGCAGACGAAGTTGAGAAATTATTTGCGGAAAAAATGCCGGTGACGTTTGACTCTTGGGTGGGCAACGATAAAGTTGCCCCATGACAAAACCAATTCGGCACGGCGAACATGCCGGGTATTCAAGGGGTTGTCGCTGTGATGCCTGCCTTGTTGCTCACCGCATATACAACCGCGACCGCATGCGTATTATACGTAGGTATAAACAAGGGACAGGGCCCGCCCCAGTCAGAAGGTCAGTATCTCCCGACGTCACCCAGCGACACCTACTGTGGCTGAAAGAAAAAGGCCTAAGCATAAATGCCGTAGCGCTTAGGTCGGGGATCAACGAACAAACGTTGAAGAAGATCCGCTCTGGTCGCTCAAAAGAAGTGTGGAGAACAACAGAAGCCGCCGTGCTGCGCGTCCGCCCGGACGATTACGGGCCGAAGCAAATGGTGCGCTCAACGTACTGTAGAAAAATCGCTCAAAAAATTCGTGACGCTGGATACACGGTAGTAGAGATAAACCAGATGATGGGTCGCTCTCCCCACCCCTCCCCGCTGATTAGAGGCAAATGGATACGGATCGAGACGCAGGACAAGTGGGAAGCCCTGTACTTGGGCCTCTTCAAGCACCCCGTGCCATTCAAGAGGCCGACAGAGACTAAGTTGGCCCATGACGTTCGGAAGGGAAAAGTGTGACTCGGCAACGCATGTTCTTAGACATCAGCGTCGTGGATGCTGCTAGGGAGAGAATCCGGCACGTCTACGACACGTTCGACACCGTCTGCGTTCAATTCTCTGGCGGCAAAGACTCAACAGCAGTTCTGTACCTCGCAAAAGAAATCCATGAAGAACGCGGCTTGGGTCCGGTCAAGGTGATCTTCCGCGACGAGGAAATGGTTTCCCCGGCGACCATCAAGTACATCGAAATGGTGCGAGATTTCGATTGGGTCGACATGGAGTGGTACTGCTTGCCGTATGGCGCAGAAGTGTGGGTTTTGGGAAGACGCCAATCCGTTGTTCTCTGGAGCGACGTCCGCAAAGCGGAGGGGCGCTGGGTCCGCGACATGCCCGAAAACGCGATTACGGCCTACCACTTCGGTCTTGACCATTCCGAAGGTCTGCCCGAATCTGTTGATTACTACACCATGCAAGGCAAGAAAGGATCTACGGCTTTCATTACCGGTGTTCGTGCGGCTGAATCCATGATTCGCTACCGGTCTTGCGTCCAGAAACTTCATGAAAATTATCTGGTTCGTCCCTACCGCTTGAAGCGCGGCATCCCCTTGCAGTTCGCCAAAATCATTTATGACTGGCAAGTCGATGATGTTCTCAAGTACATCACGGAGGAGCACAATGCCCCATACTGCGAATTCTACGATCTCGCTTCCCTGACGGGATCAAACACTCGCGTTGGCATCCCGCTGCACTCGGTCGCCATTCGACGTATCGGTGACGTGGTAGCAACGGAGCCCGAGTTCTACGATCGTCTTTACGAGTGCTTCCCGTACATTGACGCTCAACGTCGCTGGTGGCCTGAGTTTGATGTCGAGGGTGTCATTGAATCTTTTGCTGAGCGCGGGTGGGACGGCGTGAAGGAGTTCATCAACACGTTCATGCTGGGTGATGAAAAAAAGACTCGCGCGAGGGCATACGTGGCGGAGTTCCGCAAGAAGCATAATGCCGACCCGTATTCGTACCCCTTGAACTGGCTTGTGCGGAATCTGCTCCTCAACGAATTGACCGTCACTGCGGCGTCGCCGGTTGGGCCGAAAACTCGCGCCGACACGCTGCGTAAGAAAGCAAAAGAAAAACTTGCCGAACAGGAGATTGCTGATGCAAATAGTTGATGTTGACCCAGAGGAATTGAGTATCCCTTCATGGCACGCGACGTATATTCTTCGACCGGATTTGCTGGTTCTCGCAGAATCGCTTGGGACCGATGGAATTTTGTCTCCCGTGGTAGTTCAGCGGAGCACTGGAAGAATCATCGATGGTTCTCAGCGAGTGCGTCTTATTTTGGGTAATAAGCACTTGCGTGGCATGTTCCCGACCGTTCCTGTTCTGTATAAGGACGTAACGGACGTTCAGGCCATGACGATGCACATCCAGTTGAACCGTGGACGAGGGTCGATTGTTGCGAAGTCTCTATCTTCGATCGTTCGGAAGTTGTTCCGGTCGCGCGCGATGACAGCAGATGATTTCATCCGGAAATTCAATATGCGTGGTGACGAGGTTGAACTAATGCTCAACCCGTCCATTATTAAGCAAAGAGCCGTCAAGGAACATAGGTATTCTCGTGCTTGGGTTCCTGTCGAAGCGCCACCCGGAACGGTCGACAGCGCAGGTCAGGAAATTGAGACCCCGCCCAACAAAGACAGGTAATTACTGGCTATAAGCCACTGCCTCTGGTGGTACAATCGTGAAGAACCTCAAGGAGTGTGATCATGGCTGTACCCGGAAGAGGACGCGAAACAGTAAGACGGCCCGGGCGTATTCGTCGTATTGGTCGTTCTGTCGGTCAGGGCGTTGGTCGAGTAATTGGCCGTAACACCCGTCGTGACGAGCGTGTCCGCGACATCGTTCGCGAAGCACTTCGCCGTCGTCGGGGGTGACCCTTAGGTAGTCACCGATGTTGGTATCAATCAATGACCTGATGACGTATATGGACATCTCATTTTCGCTGCGTCAACAGGATGCGGCGGAAATGGTGCTGGCCGGTCTTCAAAGCGAACTAGAGGCATATCTCCGCCGACCGGTAGAGCAGGCCAATTTCGTTGAGGAGCACACTCTCGACTCCAACCATGTTGGCGTCCCCATGTCGTCGTTCTTCTACAACACTTCACTTGACACGACGATGTCCCCGATTACGTATACCCAACCACCGACAACAATTTATCTCGACAATTCTCCGATCAACTCTGTAAGTCAGGTTCGGCTCAAGCCAAACCTGAATGATGACTGGCAGGTCATGGAGAACGAGCGAGATTACGTTGTCCGAAGGTATGGCGTTGACCTCTTCAGAGGGTGGGCCGATGACCGAGTCGAGATCACCTACAACGGCGGCTTGGACGGAACACAAATCAAAGTTTTCAAACTTCTGATCCTTCGTGCCGCCACACGCGAAATGCAAAACATGCACGATGACGTGGTTGGCGTCAAAGACCTTGAGTCGCGGAACGTTGCCCCCTTGGAGACAGGATTCTTGGAAAAGGAATTGATGTCGGTCAAGAAGTACCGTCGCGTAAGGGTGGGCTGACATGGCTCGCACTGGGCGCTACTCGGACGTGGATTGGGATCCATCAGAAATGGACGACAAGGTCGGTGACATGCAGCACCGATCCGACAACTTCAAGCCTGTTTTTCGCGAAATGAAAGACTACTTAGAAGACGCTTGGGCTGGGAACTTTTTAAGCAACGGCTTGCGTGTCGGCGGATGGCAACCCCTCGATGCGAAGTACGCATCATGGAAAGCGGTCAGGTATCCCGGAGCGCAGCCGCTTGTCCAGACCGGGGAACTTTTCCGAAGCATACGCAATCTAAACAGCGCTGATGTTGAGATTGGGGATCGGGAAGCGAGTTTTGGGACCTCTATCGAATACGCAAAATTTCACCAGTACGGCACGTCGAAAATGCCGAAACGTGAAATTATTTTCCAGCCCGAGGATTTTGAGCGTAAGTGGGGCGAATTGACGGCACGTTTTATTGCCGATGGCGATACTGGCCTGAATGTGACGGCGATCTGACATGGATTTGATGCACGGCCCCCAGTTCGCGAAGCAGTACGTTACAAGATACTTGGAACTCGACATGCCTCAACGGCTTGTGTCGTACCGCAACGGTTGGGGAATGGACGACAGGACTTTGCCTTCACCGTTGAAGTACCTGACTTACGAGCCCATTGCACTTGACGCATGGCCGACGATCATTACGGTTGTCATATCGACGCTCGGCATGGAGCGGATGGATTACGACAGATCTCACCCTATATATCGTGTTGGTTACAACATGCGCACTTACGTCTGGGTTCGTGATGGTGGTTCCGAGCAGGCGACACTAATGCGAGATCAGTTGACTACTGTCGTCCGTTCTGCCCTGTTAGATCGGCCGTGCATGAAAGCCACTGACCCTCGCAAAACGTTTATGGCGATGATCGACGAGGGAACGCTTCGAGAAGAATTCTCTGATTTGACGTTGCTCAAGGGTGACCGTGTTTTGGCCGGGTCGTATTTGTCGTATCAAATGCACATCAACGAGATCGTCGCGCGTGAGGACATCGGCCATGTTTCGGAAATCGAAATCACCACCACATACCCAGACGAGCAAGGAAATCTTGAATCATGAGCGAATGCAGATGCAGAGTTTTGAAGAATGGTGTGCCCGACGTGTTTGGGTTCGGCATTGATGCTTCCGGGATGGTTGCTGTGCACAACGTTTCAGCGAACGTTTTAGAGGTTTGCGATGCTGGCCACAAGGTTGAACCCGGACAGGTCATTTTGGTTGACCCGGCACTGCCTTTAATCGTTTCTAACCGCAAAGGAAAGCGCTTGATCCTTAAGGCTGAGTTCAACTCAAAGGGTCAAATTTCCAAGAGCAAATAAGGTATACTGAGCACATGGCAACGAAGTTTTTCCAGATTTGTGACCGCGCGACGGCCAACCATGCCAAGACAGACGGCAAGGTCGGGTTCCAGAACGTGTCGCTGCATTCGCAGCAGGTTACCGAGCAGGGTAATCGCATCGGGCCACAGGAGCACGGGATCGTCGACAAGGTCGATTCGGTGTTGCAATCGCTCATTGATAACGGTGTTTGTGTTGTCAATGAGGTCGAAGTTGTTCCGCCTCCCAAAAAGGCGAAAGCAAAGGCGTCAGAACCCGCTCCGGAAGAGGAGCCAGCAACCGAGGAACCTGCTGCGGAAATTTCCGTGGAAGAGCCGGATGCTGCAGCGTCAGATGGGGATGGGTCTGATACCCTATAAGGAGCAGTTGCAATTGCTTGAAGAGATTCTCTGTACAATTGACAGAGGGTTTCGGAGAGTCAGCAGACTTAGAAGAGGAAGAGTCCTATGCCGGGAGTCGTAATTTCAACAGCAGTTCGTACGGGCCCCACTGGGACCACGGTCCGCGAGTCTTCGCAGGCCTTCTTCGTCGGAATGGCCGAGCGCGGCCCACACGACGTCGCTACGAGAATCCGCAGCATGGAGGAGTTCGAGGCCGCCTACGGTGGCTACCAGTCGTACTCCTACCTGTATGACACGGTGGACGTCTTCTTCGAAGAGGGCGGAACCCAGTGCTATGTCGCTCGTGTCGTCGGACCGAACGCAACCGAAGGTTCAGAAACCCTCGTCAACGACGCTGGTGACAACGCAATCACGCTGACCGCGAACGGTCCGGGTGCATGGAGCGCAAACGTTGAGGTTGAGGTTGTGGCCGGAATTGCTGCCGGTTCCCGTCGCCTCAAGTTGTACTACGACGGCGCTCAGGTGTTCGACACCGATGACTGCAGCACCGTCGAGCAGATGGCAGGCCGGATCAACTCCAGCAGCCTCGCCAACCGTTACGTGAGCGCCACGGTTGTGACCGCTTCTGTGCTTCCGTCGGTCACGGCGGCTCCAATTCCGACTCTGTCGGCTGGTGATGATGACCGTGCGGCTATCACTGACACTGAGCATGCGACCGCCCTTGCGCTGTTCTCCGATGCTCTTGGCACTGGGGTTGTTGCTAACGCCGACAGCACCTCGGCCACTGTCCGAGACGGGCTGATCGCTCACGCGAACACCTACAACCGGATTGCTTTCGTGTGCGCCCCTCTTGCGACGACCGCGACTGATGCCGCTACGGCTGGACGTACCGTCGCTGCCAACACGGCAAGCGCCGAGCATGGCGCGATGTACTTCCCGTGGGTGCACCGCCCCACCGCGATTCCCGGTGTCAACCGTGCGATCCCGCCTTTGGGTTACGCCGCTGGCGCTCGTGCCCGCGCCCACAATCAGGTCGGCGCTGCTCAGCCCGGTGCCGGAATCGTCTCGAACGCCCGTTTCATCAACGGCGTCGAATTTGACCTCGACAAGGCGGCCGGCGATGCGCTGGATGCCGCTCACGTCAACGCCATCCGCACGATCAACAACACGATCCGCATCTACGGTGCGCGGTCGCTGTCCGCTGACACTGCGAACTTCCGCTACTACACCGGTCAGGACATCGTCAACCACGTGGTTGTCGAGGCCAACCGGTCACTTGAGGATCTTCTGTTCAGCGTCATCGACGGACGAAACAACATTTTTGCCAGCGTTGAAGCCAAACTGATCGCCATTCTTGAGCCGCTCCGCGTCTCTGGCGCTCTGTATGAGGCTTTTGACGAGAATGGCAAGCGGATCGACTACGGGTACACGGTGAAGTGCGACGCTTCACTGAACCCGACCACGCAACTTGCTGACGGCCTCATCAAGGCCAAGGTCGGTATGCGTGTGTCGAGCGTCGGCGACAAGATCGAAGTCGACATCGTAAAGAGCAACTTGACCGCCTCGGTTGTCTGACCAAGGGAGAATGACAGATGGCCAAAACTTCACAGCGACAGATTCTCGCCGACATCGCGCCGGTTGACACCAACCACCCCAAGTGGGAGGGTTTCCGCTTCGCGCAGGTGTCGGGTGGCGAGATCACCGCGTCCGTCGAAAAAATCTATGAGGGTGGTGCCAAGTTCCCGACGGTTCTGTGCGCCCCCTTCGAGATTGGCGACATCACGCTTACCGCCCACTACGACGACGATTTCACCGAGAGTGACGGCGCTGCCGGTCTCGCTCGCAAGATCGCCCAGTTGCGACCGCTCGTCGGTCAGGCGTACTACAACGTGAACGTCAAGACGTACGACTGCGACATCGAGGTCATCGGCACTGACCGTGTGTACCCGAACGCGCTTTTGGTGGGGATCACCGAGCCCGAGGGTGACTCGTCTTCGGGTGCTCCGGCGACCTTCGCTCTCACTTTCGCGATTCAGAACGTCAACTCGGCAACCTGATCGCTCGTTTCGAGCGGCCATTGAGCCGTTCGTTCTAGGGGCCTCATTCCGTTTTCCTCCTGACGGGATGAGGCCCCTCTATTTACCCCCACTTCCGCCATTTGGCCTGTGTTTGTGCTACGTTTCGCGGTATGCCTGAACTCTACGAAACTGATGATGACAAGCCGACTGCTGCGCCTGCCACTCCGCTGGCTGCTGCGATGCCGGAGGAAAGCCCGCTTCAGCGTTTGCGTAAAACCATTTCCGCGAAGGTTGAGCGTCCGCTGGTCCTTTTGGAGGTCCCAGACCGTCCAGATGTGTGCCTGAGGATCAGCCCGAACATCTCGCAGAAAGCGATGAAGTCGTGGCGCAAGAACGCTGGCGAAGACACCAAAAAGGGCTTGGATCCGACGATTTTCGCCTCTTACGTGATCGGCCACACTACTGTTGGTATCGAAATCGACGGTGAAGAAGTGTTTGATGATGACGGTCACTCGCTGAACTTCGCTTCTGCCGACATTTTGCAGTCAACTGGCACTACGCGGCCGGTCCCTGACGCTGTTTTGGCGTTTTTTAACACCGATCCGCATGTCGAGTCTGCTGCTCTCGCTATTTTGGAGGCTGCAGGGTACGGCGAGACCGTTGATACGGTGGACCCTACGAAGAACTCCTAGACGAACTAGCCGACGACAACCATGTCAAGTCGGCAGCAAGACTAGGAGAATTGTGGGGGACCAACCCTCTGGACCTTTTATCACTTGATGATGATGACTGGTTGGTATTACTAGCATGTGCTAAAGTGGTAGAACGGGATCGCGAGGAGCAGGAACGTCGCAGAAACCAGAATAGATCGTAGGACGGACCCTGATGGCAGATGCAAATCTTTTAGTTCGCATCAGAGCCTCGGGCGAACGAAATCTTGTACAGGTTAGGCGACAACTTGACCGCATCACCGCATCTGCAACTGCCGCCGGTTTAGCACTAAAAGCGTTTTCGCGTGGTTATGCCGACGACCTGAAATCTCGTCTCTCCAAGACAGAGAATCGGTGGAAAAAGCATTTTGACGAACTTGACGGCATGGTCCGCATGTTCGGAAAAATCACCCTTCGTGGTCTAAGTCTTGCCCTGAAGGCTACGGCTGCCGAGTTCGCCCTAGTAGGCGCCTCAATGGTTGCTGTACATGGCTTATTTGCCGCAGGGCAACAGATAATGCGTGGCTACCATGCGTTCCTCAACGTTGTCGCTGCTGGCGCGGCTGCTGCCGCTGTTGCTATTGCTGGTGTTGCGGCTGCCCTTCGCGAGCAAAACGCGGCGATGTTCGCCTACAAGGCTTCTGGATATAGCCAGTTCGGAAACAACCTCAATCAGGTCCGCGTCATCATGCGTGGTCTGGAGCGTGATTCACGCTTGGCTTCGGTCGGAGTCGAGAATCTACAGGCTGCTTATGCTGCCGTTTCTCAGCGCTCAACGTTTACGCAAGGCTCCCGAGGTCTTCTTCGTGGGTTGATGGACTTCGCTTCGGCTGGTCAGCCCATTGAAGACGGGGTTAAGGCAGCCGGTGAACTTATCGGCGTGTTGCAAGATCCGAAAGCGTCGTTTGCGGAGGTTACGAAAGCCGCTGAGGCGTTGGGCCCATCGATGAAGAAAGCCTTGGAGGAGGCCAAGAAGCAGGGCATCGATACTGCGGATGAACTGAAGAAAGCGATTCAGGACGGTTCGCTTTCTGTTTTGGGCGGAGTTGAAGGCCAGTTCGATGCGGTGAACTCGACGGTTATTTCGGTTGCTAAGGCCGGGTTTAACCAGATTCGTGCGGAGTTCGCGGATTTGGGTCAGCCGCTCCTTGCGCCAATCAAAGAAGCGTTAGATGAAGTAACTCGGGTTTTCACACGAACGTTTATGCGTGTGCGTGGCGAACTTGTCAAGTTTGGGCGTAGCGATTTCGTTGATAGCATCGTTGGGTTCGCGGAGAAGTTGGAAAGCATCTTTGTCAAATTGTTTCGAACGTATCTGCCTCGTGCTGATGGGATGATGGAACGTCTCGCTGACAGGTGGGATCGTTTTACCAGAGGCTGGAATGATTTGAAAGAATCATTGCGTCCGCTGATTAAGGGCGCACGAATTCTTGAACAGGTTTTCAAAAATATTTTTGGTCCTGTTTGGGAACAAATTAAAGCCACGTTCACGACCCTTAACGTGCAGTTGCAGGATAACGAAACTCAACTTCTTGAGTTTGGCGACAAACTGGGCGCCATTCTTGTCACTGCAAAACAAGTGATCGAAACGATCCGCGAACTGTTCTTCAAATCGCTGCCATTCGTGAACAAACTTCTTGAAGGTGTCCGCGATGTCGTTCAGATGATTGCCGACATGCTCAAAGGTTTGTCTGACACGTTTGGCGGTTCTGGTTTTGGAGCGTTTGCAACCCTGATGGGTATTGGCATTGTTGGCCGTGGGATGAAAAACACTAAAGGTGGTTTTCTTCCGCAAAGTGTCCAGAACATGAATGTGAACGCCGGAAATGTAACTGTTACTGGGTTTACTGCCGGTGGTCAGATGAACGCTTTGGCTGCACGTAACCAGCGTCTTGTTGGCAACCCGTTGGGTCTTTCTCCTGCTGCTGGCGGTTCGTTCTCTGGGCCTTCCTCGCCGATTGGTGGTGGCGCAGCGGCAGGATTGCGTTCAAGTAGGAGTTCTGGGTTTGGTTACACAATGCTCGGTGGAACCCGGGCGGCAAACCAAGCGTATTATGCTCAAACTGGGCAGTTGCCCCCATCGTTCTTGCAACGTTTTTCTGGATCTATGGGCCCGCGTGCAGGACGTGATAGTTATCAGTTTAAGCGCTTGATGCAGATGAACCAGCGCCCATCAGCGATGATGGGAACGATGCTGGGTCTCGGCATGTTGGGCAGCATCATGCCAGAAGAAACGCAGGGCGCTATGAATCTTGGCGCGGCGGTTGGTGCTTTCAACCCGCTTGCCGGTCTTGCTGTTGCTGGTCTTGGTACGGCGTTGACTTCGGAGAACGAGGCTGTCGGAATGCTGGGCGGTCTTGGTGGCGGTGTGGCTGCGGGCGCAATGGTTGGCGGTCTTCCGGGAGCCATTGTGGGTGGTGTTGCTGGCGCTTTGGTCGGTGGCATGAAGGCATGGTGGAACCGGAATGAACGGAAGAAAGAAGAGGCACGCGAGGTTGGCGCTGCGGTAGCGGAAGATCTTTTTGGTTCCGTTCTTGAGGGTATTGCCGGCGTCGGAAGTATGGCCATGGGTGGACCGCGTGGACCGTTGAGCATGAACCGAGAAAATCGGTTGCGCGGAATCGCGGATCGTGCCGCTTACAACACCAACATCTTTAAATCTGGTCGCGGAAGCAGGAATGACGAGAACAAAGCGATGAAGCAGCAGATCGATGATCTGTACAACCAACAGGCGAAATATGGCATCGAGATGGAGGAAGCCGATTACCTGAAGGCTTTGGAAAAGCCACGAGAGTTTTTGATGACACTTAGTGAAGACGTTTTGGCTATGGCTGACTCGTCCAAACTTCTTCGCGAATCATATGACGCCAGAATGGCGAACAGGTGGACTTCCGCTCTCGGTATGACTGAGGATGCTGTGATCAGTTTGGCTGACGAACTCGGTGTCAACTTGTATGACGCCACGAAGAGCGCAGATGAAATTCTGTCTCAACTCACACGCAATATGGTTCATAGTTACAAAGAGTTGGAGCACGCATTCTCCGATGCTGCAGCAGAGGCTATTTCCGCTCTCGATGTTGCTATTGCACGCGAGGAAGCGCCGCTGGTCTTGAACGAAGCCGCACAAAACATCAAGGACATGATTGATGAGGGTGGTTTCAAGGATGCGGACATTATCCGCGAACTTCAAGCCATGTACGGCGGCTATCTCGATTTCTTCGAAGGTGACGCGATTAAGGCTGGGGTTGCGTTCCAGCAGGAACTTGTCGAGGGTGGCGCTTTCGGCCAAGGCAAATTGCTTGGTGGCGGTGAGTACGGGTCAATCGTTCAGCGGATTGTGTCTGACATCCCGTCGTTGATCCCGACCGGGTCAATCGGGGAAATGATCCGAAACACGATTGGTGCACAAGGTTTCGAAGTTGCCGGAATGCGTGGCAGTGATGCGACGTTGGATCAGGTCCTTTCCGGTATGACCACTTCTCAGTTGACGACTTTGTTGTCTGGTCTTGAGGGCGCTGGTGACTTCAAGGATATGGATGTCGGGCAAATCCAAACCGCCTTGCGCAACATGGGACTTGATGTGATGATCCAATCAATTAAGGATCAGAGTGAGAACGATGCGCAGACGTTTGAGGATGCGAGCGATAAATTCCAAAGTTCCGTAAACCGGTTGATTAATGCTCTGGACGAAGCGGCGATCAAGATTGCGGGTGAAGGTGACACGTCAACTCCTCGTGGAGATACGACATCGAGCAGGTTTGCTAGGACAATGTCAGCACATAATTCGCTCTCGTCGATGATTGCTGGCAAGCAGATTGTTACTTCAGGGTGGCGAAACAGTAATCTTGGCTCTCCGAGTTCGGATCATCTGTATGGTCGAGCGCTCGACTTGACGGGCCAAAATTTGGGTCTTTACAAGACTGCGGTTGAGGCTCAGGGCGGTTTCGCCGAGTTCCACGGTTCAAATGGAGGACGCCACCTTCATGTTGTGCCTAACGTTGAGGCACAGGGCGACTCGTCGTCCCCGGTCGCTATTGGTATGGGTGGCTCGGGTGGTTCTGCAACCTATAACTATACGATCAATGTGAATGGGGCGGGGGCTGACCCGCAGGAGATCGCGGAGACTGTTATGACTCGTATTAAAGCGCGTGAGCGTTCTGATCGGGAGCGTCGATAATGGCATCGTCTTGGCCTGACTATGTTGTCAAAGTTAAGAGTGGCGGCACCAAGTATTCGGACATCCGCCGTAGCGGCACGACGGGTGGCCGGGGTTCTGGTGTTACTCGCTATAGGCACACAGGTTATTGGGGCATTGTCGTGTTGGGGAACGATCAGTACATTGTTCCGTTGTTTGCGCGCGAGCAAAGAAGTGGCCCATATGGGGCGTTGAAGAATTCCGGCGGAACACCAGTTACGCATGAGCAACACTTGGACAACGTGCACACCGAAAACATGAGAGTCGCAGGAACCGACGAACCTCAAAAAAAGCCGACTTACTATTACGACGGCAAGGCATATCATTGGGACGGGAAAACATACGCTTACGGCACGTCCAACTATCTTGGTATTGATAAACGAACCTATACTTGGGATCCAACTGCTGCCGGTGCAAAATACTATTTCGGTGATGGACGGTCGGCTCGGGTATACCCAAATGATTTCCAAAAGAAAACTAGCGGGTCAAAAGACGTGCACCTCCAAAGGTACGGAGCAACGTCATCTTCTACCAGCACTGAAGTTTTTCAAGATAACGATGTTTCTCAGTTGGATATCGACTCTGACCGTCGTCTAGAAAGCGCGCGTACTGCTGCAAGAATCGCGATGGATGCTATCGCTGATGGCGGCAACCAGCGAAAATTGAGTGGCCAGTCGAGGCAAGAATGGTTTTCTAATCAGAGTGTAAAAACTGCTGCTGAGAATGCTTTGCGTGCAAAAGGTTATTCAGATGCGATGATCGCTTGGTATTTTAACCCGAGCACAAACTTTCCTACCTCACAGGTGTTTACCGGTCCGTCTGGCAATAACACTGGTACAAATTCTGGTGGTTCTGGTGGCGGTGGACAGAGCAGCCCTCCACGCACACAGATCGCTCCTACGCCTGCGGTGACTCGCGTGACTATTCGTGCACCTTTCGGCTATGCGGCACCTCCGGAGAAAGCACCTGATGTTCGACCTCAGTTGGTGCAGAATTACACTGATTACGAGCGAGATGCTGGTGTTGAATCAGGTTATCGTTCGCGGAAAAAGCAGTCTGTTTTTTACTTCCCTTATGTTCCTTCGCAGGTTCAATATTCTGGTCTTGGTTCCGAGTGGGTCGAAATTCCACGACAAGGCAATTTCCCGATTGTTGAATGGTCGAACTGGAACTTGCTTAAAGTACAAATGGAATTTCTGATCGCTGAGGATCGTCAGGAAAATGGTGGCGCAACTGTTCCTGACGGCATTTTCAACAGCGTTTCTCGACGTATCCAAACGTTGCGTGAAATGGCGCAGAGGCAGGCAGCGGTAAGTGTTTTTAACTTGGACGACATGTTCCGGGTCCAACTACTTCGTGCGAAACAAACTGGTAAACCAATGCAGTTTGTTATTAGCGGGTTGGAAATAACCGCACTGCGACGGTCGCAAAACTCTATCGAGAAAGAAATAACTGCTGCTCAAGTGAATTTGACGTTGCAGGAAATTCCGATTGAAGAGGTTACTCTCGTAAAGATGTCGCCTCCTGAATTTTCCGAAGATCCACCGAAACGTAAAAAAGATAACGACGACACCGAACCATCAAACCCCCTTTATACAGATACATTCGATTTCTTCTGGTAGGCGTCATGAGCGAAAAAGACATTGCCGAACGCCGTGGGGATCTGATTTTTTTTGATCCTAAATACGCAGACAGCGAAAGTGATCTAAGCCGCAACCTGTTGAGTCTCGAAGTGTCGATGGGTATCGATTTGGCCACTCAGGTTACCGCTCAGGTGCACGACAGCCAATTTCGACTTGCGCAAAACAACTACTTTGTTATAGGCAGGGACGCATTTTTCCGTACATCTACTGTCGGTGATTTGAGTGAAATTCATGGCACCAACAGCGTCCGCCTGCAGGACAATTTGTTCATGCGTCTAGAAATTGCGGCCGTTGCTTGCTCGGCTGGGGTTGGGGCGCAACCGGTGTGGACTGTTGAACTCCGCAATAAAGCGGTTCAGCAGATGCGTCGCGATAAGAACCCTGCATCGATCGAAGGCAGTGCGCATGACTACGTTATTAACGCGGCTCAAAAGTATGGTCTGGATGTAGTTGCTCAACCGACTGATAAAACGCGGAAGATCAATAAGGCAACTTCTGATCGTGCTGCCGATTCGGTGTGGGATGTGTTGCAAAATTTGGCTAGCGAGTCAAAGTATGTGGTATTCGAAACCGAAAATATTTTGTTTTTCGGTTCTCAAAAATGGCTTCTTGGTAGATGGGGTTCAAAGACGTCGGCTTGGCCTTTCGAATCTATTGCATATCACCTTAAGCCCGGCGATCGTTACAATTATTGCCTCGTAAGTTTCCCACCCAAGAAAGACGAAACGTTCCGTCCGGTAACAATGCCTGACATGCGCCGGTCGGATAACGATCCCCTTGAAGTTCAGGGGTCGGTTGAGTTGGAAAGGGAAGCCGGTTCTGCGTTGCGCCCGGGAATGAGTGTTTATATTGCCAACTATCCGACATTTGAAGGGCTGTATCTAATTGACAACGTCGAGTATTCACATCTTGGCACGGCTCCTGTCCGGGTTTCCTTCCGCTCTCCGGAACGAGAAGAAAAAGATATTCGCCAATTGAAGGTTTTGGACGAATACATTGACCCATACGAGGGCAACAGTACGTTTTATGCGAGGAAGTTTTGATGGCCGCTAACTTCATTTCACAGCAGAGCGGCGCGTCTCACCCGTTACAGCCCGGAGGTATTTATCTAGGTACCGTCGCAGGGATCAATGGGCGCAAATTGCGTATTTCCGTGGAACACATTGGTATTACTGTTGAGACCAGTTTTGTTGCGGCGCGTTCCCCAAAGGAGCCTTTCCGTAAGGGTGATCGTGTCGTATGTGCTTTTCTGAATTTAGAAAAAAACGATTTGGTGGTTCTTGGCCATGTCAATAGAAATTGGGATGTGTTTACGCTTCAGACGTTCTCGAACGTCCTCCAAAGCAGGATTACCGCCCTTGAGGAAGAAGTGGAAACCCTATCCAGCCGTCTGGCAAATGCAGAAACAGCGATAAACGCGTTGCAAACAGGCAAGGCGAATGTCGGCCACACCCACTAATACCATGTAAAATATAGCCAGAGGTGCCCGATGGACTCAATTAAATTCCCCATGCAATTTACTTCTGGCGGTCTGTCTCGCGTCGCGGAGGAGTCTGACGAGTATTATCGCCAACTTCTAGCGATCTCAGCGTTGACTGAGCCCAACTCGCTTCCGCTTACTCCGGATTTCGGTATTTGGGACCCCACCTTCTCGACCGTCGAGAAAGGCCAGTTTGTGCTTCACTCGTCGCGATTTGTCCCAGAAGTCGAAATTGAAGAAGTTGACGTGAGCATCAACGACGAAGGTGAGTCGGTCGTTAGTTTTGCGTATAGGAGACGGTAAAGATGCCCATGGATTTCACTGAATATGTTGATCTAAGCGTCCACGACCTCAGCCCTACCGATATTTATCTGGGGGCCATCGAACTGGCGCGTCTCGTTTTGCCGGAATTCGAGTTGCGTCAGGGCACTCCCGATGATGCGCTGTTTCAAGCAATGGCACAAATGTCGGCTTTGCAGGTTGTAGCAATCAATCGTCTCCCGAATCGCTTGATGCAAGGCATTGGGGCGATTATGGGTGTTCAGCGTGACGAGGGTCGACGTTCGACAGTTACTGCGACAATCGTTGCTGACTATGACGGCGCGTTTATTCCGGCGAACACAAACGTTATTCAAAATGCCACTATTCTCGGTGAGCAGGAGCAGTACTACTATTCTACTGCCACAGATGTGACTATCCCGGCCGTGACAGTTACTGAGAACCCAGATGGTTCACCGGCTGCTTTTCCTTCCGCCGATGTTGAACTGGTTGCGTTGTACACCGGTATTCAGCCGACCGTGAACGCCAACACTGATTTCGTACTAGATGTCGTCAATCCAAGCGTTTTGAACATTTTTTCTCTCGACGATTTTGTTAACGGCTCAAATGCCGAAGAAGCAACTGCTTACATGGATCGTCTGGCAACAAGCCTTCGTGGCGCCAGTAATACCGTCACCACCGCAAACCAAATGCAGGCATACTTGTTGGCTAACCGAACAGACCTCAGCAAGGTGAAGGTTTACGACAACACGGACCCGGAGGATGCGTATTCTGCTCAAATTGGGTCCGCGCCTTCACGCGGCTATACCGCGATTTACGCCTACGGCATCAACCGAACCCTAACTGAAGAAGAGTTGTATGAAGTCACTGTCGACATTTCGGAGGTGTCGACCGCTGGTTTGAATATCTCAACGCAGAACTTTACCTTTATCGATCTTGGCGTAACTGTTTCATTTGTTGTCGATCGGGCCTATGACCTCGGCGATATGCAGCAACTCGTTGTTGACCGGATCCAAGATTTGCTTTCCCCAACTGGATTCACCAGCGAAGCGGAAGCAGTACAGACTTCTGAAATCGCAAACGTTGTTCGAAGTCTGACAGGCATCCGATATGTTGAATCGGTGGCGCTGTCTGACCCAGACAATCTTCTTGCCAGCGGCGATCCTCTCATTCAGGTCGACGCCTTTGGCAACTACAATTTCACGAAAAAGGGAATTCTTCCTTTCATCGACGCTGTGAATATAACTGCGACGGGTCGGGTGCAGTAAGTTGGCTCGCACAGTAAATCTGCTTTCGTCAGATGACAGTCTGTCCGCTCTTAATGCGAGCGGGGTTCTTCGCGACGTATCAGAAGTCAATCATGGGTGGACCCTTTCGGGTGGATCGGCCGCTCTGGTAGCGACGCAGGCCAACCGAGTTTCCCCTAACTACTTCTCTCTTAGAATTACTCCCGACAACGAAGTGACGCCTGTGCAAATCAACATGCCGTTCATTAACGTGGACCTCGGGCAGATTCCTGATACGGAAGTAATTTTCCATTGTCTCGTCAACTGCGAACGTCCCCTTTTGGCTGTTGGCAAATTGACTGAGTACACAAGCGCTTTCGGTGACGAGGATGGTGTTCGGTCACGAACCGAGGACGGCCGTTTTTCGTCAATACGAACCAACCATGTGCCGTTCGAAGCCGGGCAAACTAATAAAAATTTGAAAATTCGAGTCCAGTTCACCGAACACCAAGGGAATCCGATTTTTTTCACGATTCCTGTTTTGATGGATGACGATGCTTATCTGCGAAGCATGGCTGTTCAAAACATGCGGAAGCAGTTGCCCACATTTTATTGGGATATTGATTCTCAAGAAACGAACCCCGATAACCCGTTTTTCAAATTGATTGATATTTTGACTTACGCAACTGATAATGTCGCTCAGTCGTATATCGAGATGTTTGATTACGAGTTGAACGAACTGTCTATTTTGAACGATGGGACTGAGGATTGGGCTCGCAGTACGCTCACCGACGCCAAGTATGTTGACGAAGATAAACGTTTGTGGCTCGCGCAGTTTACCGGTGGCGATCTTAAGTCTAATGTTTCATACCAATCGTTTACATACAACACGAACGAATTTGTGAATGTTGACCCCAACGTTTCACCGTTTGACGACCAGTATTGGCTCACTGAATTTTATGGGACACGAAACACCGATGTAAGCACCACTTACACTGGGAGCGATAATTATTACGCGCTTCAGCATCAATATTGGAGCAAGTTGAATGGCACATACAACTGGGGCAACTTGCGTCAAAACATGGACTATTTGTCTTGCCCGTATTTGCTCCGGGAGATGGACGACGATGCTGGCCGTTTGTTTTTCAATTGGGAATTCAACTTAAAATCGGCTGACTACAATGTAAATCCAACCGATCCCTTTCCGTACGTCAACATGAATCTGCGTGATCCTCTTAGTGGAGGTTACTACGACATCCCTGCTATTGCTATGGAATGGTCATACAACTCCCAAACTGTCCATAGTTTGAAACAAACGGATGACCCGACTGAGTGGTTTTACAGTGAGAAAGACCCTGCTTTTCAAGCATTGGCCCGCTTCCTAGGCAAGCACATTGTTATCGATCCATGTAGTTTCAACGGTTACTGGCGGCCATACCGGATCGGGTATATGACAAATCACGATTTCAACCCCGACAACAAGACGGCTACTACATCACTTCAAGAAATAAATTCATACGGGGGGCCGAGCGCGAATAAACTTGTTCTCGACCCGACCACTGTAGACATGTCGAGAGATATGCACCACGCAATTTTCGCGTCCCCATATACCGAAAACGAAGTGTATATCGCCAAATACTATGTGCAGGCCACACACTCGCCCGTAAGTGGTTACAACACTTTCGTCACCCAAACTATTGCTAATACATTCGGAAACGCGAGTTTCGGTTCCCGGCTTTGTATTTCTGGTTCTGGTAACGCCTGCGCAGCGTCCGACGAAGACCACAACATTTACGTGTATCGAGAAGTAGTCAACAACATGGTTCAAGTCGGGAATGCTTTGAACGGCGAACTGGATGTTGTTGACATGAAAATGGACTTCGATGGCACGAATCTGTTTGTTTTATATCACGCCGGCGACTACATGGTTGTTCGCGTATACGAGTATTTCACGGCTAACAACGATTGGAATGTTATCCACGAAATGCGCATCGACGGAAGCCCACTGTATTTAGATGCTCTCAACGATTTCACCCCTCAGTACCGGCCCTACGGACGGCTCGTTGTTTCTGATGATGGCAACACGATCGCGGTAGCCAACCCTGTAGCCAGCCTTATTGACAACAACCAAAATTTTGTATCCGACAATCATGATGGCAACCATGGTTTTGTTCGGGTGTATAAAAAGCGTGACAACCAGTATCTTCAAGTTGGTGAAGATATTTACCGTGCTGTTCTGCAAGATCCTTCTACTTTGCCGAGCGGCGCATCAGTTGTTTTTGGAACATGTATAGATTTGGACTCTAAGGGTGACACGCTGGTTGTCAACTATGGCTGCTTGTATGATTTGATGTCCCCGGCCTTGATGAGGCCGAAATCGGAATCCGCTGAGGATACTGAATGGCGAGAGTCCGGTCCTCCCGCTGCAGATGTTTATGATTTGAAACAGTCTGGATGGACTTTGCGAGAAACGCTCTCTAGCCAAATTGACTCAACATACTATATTGGTACGAGCCCTATTGAGCGTCCGACAATCGTTTTCCCGCAATCTGTAACTCTGAGCGACAACGGCGAAATCGTATCAATTTTGCATAACGACAATTTTTTTGCTTCTGACGAAGTGTTGGAAACATCGTTTACATGGGACCGTGACCTAAAACGCTACAGGCGCACGTTTCAGGGTAGTACATCGGTTGAGACTACACCGGCGATTTCAATCAAAACGCTTCAGGACCAAGTGTTCCGCGAAAGGCCGATGCATCGCATCTCTCAATACGCGATGATGCCGAAGTATGCGGATCTTTTTTCTAAGGATGGCTTCGATTGGTCGCTCACCTACGACTACACGAATCCCAACAATACGCCGTCACCACGCGTTTTGATCGGATTTTCCAAATACGACAATGGCTATTATTTGACACGCAACAACGCTTTCGAAACTTTTTTAAAAACGAACGCTGGGACAATCGGCAACAAGTTTTACGTTGAGCAAGGCGACACCGTCTGGGAAATCGGTTACTCGGGCCAATGGTGGTTTTCGGACCAATTGGGCGCTGGGGGGCCAGACCCGACAAACGAGGGCTACTACTGGGTTTCGTACGAATACATCGAGAAAGTTGTTGGTTCTGGCGATAGAACTCCAAGCAAAAATGAGTTCGAATCGTTTAACTTCACTGGTTTCCCACACAACAACATTGGGTGCAAACTCCATTTGGTCGACTCGGAAAACGACGAAACCGTGTTTATCGGCAACGGCGACTTTATTGAGTGGCAGTTGGCGAACTCGTATTATGGTCGGTCTGCTGGTTCTCGTACGTCGATGGTTGGGGCCGTTCAACAGGTCCTCACCGGATCGAGAATTGTTGCTGTGTCGCCAAACTATGAGGACCAGTTCCATCGTATCCATCTTCGCACCTTGACCTCGGAGACGCCCACGGTCGATCCTGTGACGACATCGTCGGGTGCGGTGCTGACAGCGGTGGAGCCGACACGGCCTGCCGGATTCATCTTCACACACGAGACAGTTGATAAACTGTTCATTACACTCAATAACATTGGTATCGGGCGACTCGATCTTTTCGAACTCGGTTAGGGGTAATCATGGCTGGCGCAGGCTTCAAAGAATTCCAATCAGAATCAGTCCTGACGGCGACACAAGTAAATACGTACTTGATGCAGCAGTCGGTCATGAATTTCAGTGACACTTCTGCCGCGTCGGCTCAGATCGTCGACGTTAACGGGTCGAGTCTGTTGTCTGAAGGCATGGTCGTCTATTCCCAGCAGGAAGAGCGTCTGTTTGTTCGCAATGGTTCTGGGTCATGGGATCGCGTGGGGACGAAAGACGAGATTGATGCTCAGGAGGCTCGTTCTGGCCAGATTCTGGTTTACATGGAAGTCATTAACTGATCGACTTCAGACTGGTATAATGTATAAGACGTAACCGACTCCTCCAAAGGGGATTCCTATGAACGCCACTTTCATCAAAGATGCTGCCGAGCGCGCTGCCAAAACCTTCATTCAGGCCTATCTGGGTGTCTGGATGGCGACGGGCGCCGATTTTGACGGCCTCGCTTCCGGAGACAACCTCAAGGCGGGTGTTGTCGCTGTTGCCCTTTCGATCGCCATGAGCATGGGCCTCAAGAACGTTGGCCCGAATAAGGGTTCTGCTTCCGCAGTCTGATTGGCAAATCTTTGCCCGGTTTAACCGGGTCTCTGATCTACAATTGAGTAGGTTTAGGGAGAAGAGGCGCCAATGATCGCAGGCACTTACAACATTACATGCGAGCAGGGCGCGTCCTTTCTTCGCGTCATCAGGCTAAAAAGCCCTGATCCGACTGACCCCACGGGTGAAACCTACGTCGATTACGACCTAGAGAACTACACGGCACGCCTACAGGTGCGTAGAACCGTGTCATCTGACTCGTTCCAGATCGAATTAACCACGGAAAATGGTGGGATTGTTCTGGAGAACGGCGGGCAAAAGGGTGAAATCCGTTTGATTATGACGGACGAACAGACGGCTGCCCTGACCAGCGACGGGGTTTATGACCTCGAAATCGAGTCAGCCGGCGGTTTCGTGAGCCGTGTCGTCGAAGGGACATTCACTCTGAAGTTGGAGGTGACGCGGTGAGCGAGGCTGTCCCCAATCAGGTATACGTGTATCAGGATTCTCCTAATTCCGTTACGGTAGAAGAAGATGCGCCTACGATTATCGAGGTTCGCACCGGAATTTCGTCTGGGAATACGCGACGCCACGTTCATGTCCAGTCATCTCCTGAAAATTCGTGGATTGTCAACCATACGCTTGGTGGGAAACCTTCGGTAATGGTGGTTGATTCTGCAGATACAATCATCGTCGGTGATGTAACATATATAAGCAACACGGAAATTCGCATCGACTTCACATCAGCGTTTTCCGGCTCAGTATATCTCACGTGAGGCGGGTCCTAGATGGCAACGAAATTCGTCACAAATCTTGATCTAAACGAGAATCAGGTTCTGAACGGACGTTTTGAGTCCCTCGCATCAGACCCGACGACGAACAACTTTGATGGTCGCCTGATCTACAACACGACCGAAGGCACCATCAAGGTTTACGACGCAGATACCTCAACGTGGCGCAAAGCGCTCCACGCCCTCTCGTCGAACACCACCGCACTCACTATCAGTGAGTCTGCGGGTTCCGTCACCTTCTCCATCGCTGACTCTGTCGCGTCGGGCGCTTCCGGGTTGCTTACCGGATCCGATAAGCAGAAACTCGATGACGCCGCATACGTCAACACCGGCTCCGTTCTCGCTATCCGTGACGCCAACGGCCGTCTGCAGGTTTCAGCGCCAGTCAACGATCTTGATGCCGCCAACAAAGCATACGTTGACGCTGCCCGTACCGGACTCGACGTCAAAGCCTCAGTGCGCGCAGCGACCACCGGAGCACTTAGCATCACCACTGACCTCGAACCCGGAGACACCGTCGACGGAGTCACACTTGCTCAAGGCGACCGTGTTCTCGTAAAAGATCAGGCTTCCGGTGCAGAAAACGGCATTTATGTCGTTCAGGCATCTGGCGCCGCTGTTCGCGCTGATGATGCTGACAGCACCGCTGAGGTTTCCCCGGGCATGTTCACCTTCGTTGAGGAAGGAACGATCAACGCTGACGCTGGCTGGGTTCTGACGAACAACGGAACGATCACGGTCGGCACTACCGCCCTTGAGTTTGCCCTCTTCTCGGTTGCCGGAACGATCCTCGCTGGAGACGGCCTGTCGAAGACCGGCGATGTCATGGATGTCAATGTCGCGGCGACCGGTGGCATCCAGATCACCAGCGACAATCTCGAAATCAAGATCGACAGCAACTACAGCGGCTTGACCACGACTGGTGACGGTCTTGCGCTTCATAGCGATGTTGCTGGTACAGGCCTGACCTTCACTAACGGCGTTCTTTCGGTCGACACCATCGACCTGACCAGCGCTTCGGGTAACGGTGTTAGCGGCCTGCTTCCGATCTCCAATGGTGGTACCAACGCTTCTACGGCTGCGGGTGCTCGTGGCACCCTTGCTGAAACCTCAGCCACCGGGCTTACGACCAGCACCCCTGTTCTTGCGCGAGTTGCCGCGCAGTCGCTGGGTGATGGCACAAGCACTTCGTTTACTGTTCAGCACAACTTCGGAACGCGTGACGTAATCGTACAGATTTACGATTCAACGACGTATGACACGGTCATCGCTGATGTGGTGCGAACAAACACGAACTCGGTGACTGTTGCGTTCTCGACTGCTCCCGCCTCGGGTGCGTTCAAGGCTGTCGTCACCGGTTGATAATAACCGCCTTGAGGGGCGGTTCGACAATTTGACGATCAGTTGAGGCTGGTTCAGCATGACAAGATTTGTAGGGACGCCTGTAAAGGGCGTCGAATTCGCGAACTTAGGAGACGAAGCCGTCTCCGTCAGGGTCAATGGAGATTCTGTTGCGCGAGTCCGAATCGATGCTGGCGGCCGATTCACTTGGTCTGATGGCTCCCAAACCGGAGATGTCAACCTTTACCGGTCTGATGGAAGCACACTCAAGACCGACGACACGCTATTTGCTGCAAATGGCGTAATTACTCTTACCACTTCCGGTGCTCCGACAACGTCGCTCCCTGATGGTGCGATGGCAATCGATACGTCAACTGATCGTCTGTATTTGCGCAGCCAAGGTGCATGGGTCAAAGCAGGAAGTGCAAGCGTTGAACTCTCCGACTCCACACCGACAGGCGACATCGCTGACGGCGATATGTGGTTCGACACCGACGACGGCATTCTGTATGTCCGTAACAACAATCAGTGGGTAAGCGCTACGGGTGCAATCGACTTGAACTCGTTGTCCGACGTAGATGCCGCCAGCCCAACCGACGGACAGGTACTCCAGTACAACACTTCGACCGCCAAGTGGGAAGCAAGCACTTTTTATGCGCTTCCGGCGGGCGGCACGACAGGCCAAGTTCTCACGAAAAATGACAATACGGACTACAATTATTCATGGCAGGATGTGATTTCGGCTGACGGTGGTGCCCCAACCACTTGGCTCCGTGCTCATGTCTCAATCGATGCAGGCGGGGTTTAAATGAGCGCAAATGTCGTAATTCAGTTCAGGCGAGGAACAGCGAGCGAGTGGTCGACCGCTAACCCCACCCTTGCCGCTGGCGAACTCGCGATCGAGACAGATACCAACAAACTTAAGGTTGGTGACGGAAGCACGGCTTACAACAGTCTTACCTACGTCTCGACACTTGAGGCAGGCGTTCTTGGGGATATCAGCAACGTCACCCTCACCAGCGAAGCCGACGGCGATTTCCTTCGTTGGAACGGAACCGCGTGGATTAACGATGCGGTTAACCTCGGCACCGACTCTGTCGGCGACTATGTCCAGAACCTTGTTGCGGGAACCGGTGTAACGCTTGCTGATAATACGGGAGAAGGTGCAACGCCAACCGTTTCAATTGGCCAAAGTGTTGACACTAGCGCCGACGTAACCTTTAACACCGTTTCAGCGAACCTGAGCGGCAATGTCACTGGCGATGTGACCGGTGATCTGACCGGCAACGCGGACACGGCAACAAGCCTTGAAACCGCTCGCACAATTCAGGTTTCTGGTGATGTTGCCGGCTCTGCAACCTTTGACGGCACCGCAGACATCAACATCTCGACAACCGTTCAGCCCGACAGCGTCGCCCTCGGAACAGATACTACGGGTGATTACGTCGAAAGCATGTCTGCTGGAACTGGCGTCACCGTCACCGGTGGTACCGGTGAAGGCTCAACGCCCGTAATCGCCATTGCTCAGAGTGTTGCAACCACGGCAGATGTCACGTTCAACAGTGTTGAGACGACCGCTGACGTAATCATTGGCGGAGATCTAACGGTCAACGGAACCACGACAACGATCAATACGGCAACCCTCGAAGTTGAAGACAACATCGTCACCCTCAATTCCAACGTCACTGGCGCCCCAAGCACCGACGCTGGTATCGAGATCGAACGGGGAACTTCAACAAACGTTTTGCTCCGCTGGAATGAAACAAGCGACATTTGGGAATTCACCAACGACGGAACAACTTTCTACCCGCTGCCGACCGTCATTGACGATGTTTCTGACGTCAACGCCTCTGGTGCTTCAGATGGCGACATCCTCGTTTACGACGCGGCGAATTCCGTCTGGCAGCGAACCACTCCGGACCTGAGTCTTTCTACTGGCCGAAGCGATGTCACGATCACCTCGGCACAGGATGGCGACTATCTCCGTTGGAACGGCACTGCGTGGGTCAACGACCCAATCAACCTTGGAAGCGACACCGTTGGCGACTACGTCCAGAATCTGACTGCGGGAACAGGTGTCGCTCTGGTCGGGAACTCTGGCGAAGGAGCGACCCCGACAGTTTCTATCGGTCAGCCAGTTGGAACAGCAGATGACGTCCAGTTCGGCACCGTCACCGCCAACCTCACCGGTGACGTTACGGGCAATGCTGATACGGCCACAGCACTGGAAACTGCTCGCACGATCTCGCTCAGCGGTGATGTTGCTGGGTCTGTTTCCTTCGACGGAACTGGTGACGTTGACATCACCGCAACGGTTCAGGCAAACAGCGTTGCACTTGGTTCCGACACGACCGGTGATTACGTTCAAAACCTTGTTGCTGGCAATGGAGTTACTATTACCAACAACTCTGGTGAGGGCGCAACCCCGACCATCACTCTCGACTCGACCGCTAACGCGACCTTCGAAGACCTGACCGTCAACGGTCTACTTGATGCCTCACATATCCATGGCCAGTTGGCTGGTCCTGTCTATTTGCACGTCAAGAACACCAGCGGTTCAACGATCGCCAAGGGAACACCTGTCTACGCTACGGGTTCGGTTGGAGCGAGCGGCGCCACGGAAGTTGCTCCTTCTGATGCGGCAACAGCGGGAACGATGCCCGCACTGGGTATGACAACCGCAGAACTCGCGAACAATGGCGAGGGTCATGCCGTAATTCTTGGTGTCATCGACAACATGAACACCAACTCGTACACGGTTAACACGGTTCTGTATGTTGCCGATGGTGGAGGACTAACCTCGACACGCCCGACCGGTGAGGACGACAAGATTCAGGCTATTGGTCGCGTCATTCGACAGGACCAGTCCACGGGAGAAATCCTGATCCTTGGCGCGGGTCGCGCCAACGACACTCCAAACCACCTCGACACCGACTACATCGATTGGGATGTTTCGTCGTACACGCCTACGTCGAAGCCGACCCACGCGGAAAGCCGCGTTTGGTACGACTCAGCAAACGACGCTCTCCGCATGGACACCAGCCAGACCGGTGTCGATATTGCGCTCGGTCAGGAGCGCGCCCTGTACGTATACAACAACTCAGGGGCCAGCATTCCCGCCGGGTCGGTTGTTTACTACACCGGGGAAAATTCTGCCATTCCAACCATCTCCCTCGCTGATGCGAGCGATCCTGACAAAATCAACGTTGCCGGCGTAACCAAGGGGACCATCGCAAACGGCGCCCATGGTTTCATCATCATCGACGGAATTCTTCTCGGTATCGACCTCTCGTCGTACTCCGTTGGCGATCGACTCCACTTGTCGGCTGCAACTCCGGGTGGACTAACAACCAACCCGCCGACCTACCCGAACTACGCGGTCGAAATCGCAGAAGTCCTTCTCGCCTCGAACCCGGGCTGCTATCGGGTCAACATCGTTTCGGAAGTTTTCGACGATATCCGCGTTCGGGAAGATGCCCGAATTGACGGAAACCTGACTGTTGCTGGAAACCTCAGCATTCTCGGAACACAGTCAACCGTTTCGGTCAACAACCTTGCTGTCGATGACTCGTGGATCTACCTCAACGGCGGCAACACGATTGAGACCACCTCATTCTCTGGTTCGGGCCTCAACGACGGAACGCTTGTTGGTCACTTCACCGGAACATCCAGCACCACCTACTACGTCCGCATTGACAGCGTGGGCGGTGGAACTGGCGGCGTTGACACGTTCGAATGGTCAACCGACAACTTCTCGACAACCGAAGCAACTGGTGTCGACATCGGCACCTCGCCAACTTCCTTGTCTGACGGTATCAGTATCGAATTTGTTGCCACGACCGGTCACACTTCCGGCGACACGTGGTCCGGCACCGCGTCTCCAGTCAATATCGACTTGGGAATCGCCGGTAACTACAACGACGGTACCTACGCCCATACTGGTTTCTTCCGTGACACCACTGACGGCTACTGGAAGATTTTCGACGGTTACACCCCCGAGGTGGACGGCGACGTAAATACCGGTCATGCCTCGTTCAACCTTGCCGACATGCAAGCCGCCAACTTCCGTGGAGATCTCGTTGGCAACGCCGACACTGCGACTGCTCTCGAAACCGGACGCACGATCTCGATCAGTGGCGATGTTGCTGGATCGGTCACCTTCGACGGTACCGCTAACGTTGATATCGCGGCGACCATCCAAGCCAACTCGGTCGCTCTTGGCACAGACACAACTGGCGATTATGTGCAAAATCTTGTCGCCGGCACCGGTGTCACGCTGTCGTCCACTACTGGGGAAAGCGACACGCCAACCGTTTCCATCGGTCAGGCAGTTGCAACATCTGACGATGTCACCTTCAACACGGTGACTCTTGGAACCGCCCCCACCCAAGACAGTCATGCGGTCACAAAGTCGTACGTTGACAACATTGCGTCTGGCATTGATTGGCATGAAGCAGCCGATCTAGGTACTGCCGCAGCCCTGCCAAACAGCCCGACCTACAGCAATGGAACATCTGGGGTTGGGGCAACCCTCACTGCCGGCTCACAAGCCCGCCTCGTTGTTGATGGCACGAACGCAACTGCGGGAGATCGTATTCTCGTCAAGAATCAGGCGACCGCCTACGAAAACGGCATTTACGTTGTCACCACACAAGGCGCTTCCGGCGTGGCGGCGTGGGTTCTTACGCGAGTTGCCGACTTTGACGGCGGCGATACGGGCGAGGTTGTTCCCGGTGAAGCCGTTCTTGTCCTTGGTGGGGCAACGAATGCTCGTCAGGGTTTTGTTGTCACATCGACTTCTGATCCTCACACCATCGGCACGGACGCGATTACGTTCACCCAGTTCACTGGAACCCAAGCATTCACGGCAGGCGCCGGTCTCACTCAGACTGGCAACACGCTCAATATCGAAACTGCCGACACGGGCCGCATTGTCGTCAATGCTGACACCATCGATCTCGGATCTGTCGCCGTTGGCAGCACAACGGGATCGAATACGTCTGATTTTGTTTCGTCAATCACAACCGACGCATACGGTCGCGTAACTTCTGTTGAAACGTCGAATGTCGGCCAGTCCCTGATCACGACTGCCGATGTTACTTTCAACACGGTCGCTGCCGACCTGACGGGTGACGTTACCGGCAACGCCGATACGGCTTCCGCTCTCGCCACGGCTCGAACGATTCAGATTTCTGGCGATGTTGCTGGCACGGCGACGTTTGATGGTTCCGCAGATATCAACATTTCGACGACCATTCAGGCCGATTCGATTGCGCTGGGCACGGACACCACTGGCGATTACGTGCAGTCACTCGTTGCGGGAACTGGCGTAACTCTTGCCGACAATACTGGCGAGACCGCGACCCCGACGATCTCTATTGGTCAGTCTGTCGCTACAACCGACAACGTTACGTTTGCTGACGCAACGCTTGATTCGATCAAACTGACTACCGGTGGAACCGATGCCGTTATCGATTGGGTTACGGATTCTGTCCGCTTGTCCAACGATGGGACCAACTACTACCAGATTTTGACGGTCAACGATACGTTCGGTGATCTTTCCGACGTCGACATGTCATCCCTCGCTCCGTCAACTGGCGACATCGCGTACTTCGACGGATCCAACTGGGTTCCGTATCCGTTGACCATTCAGAACGCAGGGAACGTTTCTACGTCAAGTGAGGCGTCCGGCGACATCCTGCTCTACAACGGAACGGACTACGCGAACACCCCGCACACGGTTGCGAACATCACGGATGTCTCGATTACCGCTGCTGCGTCCGGCGACATTTTGCTGCACAACGGCACAGACTGGGTCGACACAGAGCACACCCTTGGGAATATCACCAACGTCACCTTGACTTCTGAGACGGACGGCGAGTTCCTGAAGTACAACGGCACCGCTTGGGTTAATGCCTCCATCCCGGAGATCAACACCCTCAACGATGTCGGCAACGTGACAATCACGTCGGTTGCTTCAGGCGAATTCCTCAAGTGGGACGGCTCTGCGTGGGTCAACGCGTCAATCCCTGAAATCAATACGTTGAACGATGTTGGCAACGTCACAATTACGAGTGCCACATCGGGTGAGGTTCTTCAGTGGGACGGCACGGCATGGATCAACACGGATCTTCTTGCGAGCCCATCGCTTACCGGCACGCCGACCGCTCCTACTGCGGCGACGACGACGAATACAACTCAGGTTGCTACGACGGCGTTTGTCCAGCAGGAAATCGCTGCTCTGGTCGACTCGGCACCCGGAACCCTTGACACGTTGAACGAGTTGGCCGCTGCTCTCGGCGACGACGCCAACTTCTCGACGACAGTCACTAACTCGCTTGCGCTGAAGGCGCCACTGGCTTCACCGACGTTCACGGGAACGGTGACCCTGCCGTCTGGCACGAACGTTACCGCTGGCATCGTGTCGTCTACTGGTAACAGGACGTTGGCACTCACCGATGCTGCTGATGTTGTGATGATGAACTCAACCTCGGCCCTGACAGTTACCGTGCCAACAAATGCTGCGGTTCCATTCCCGGTGGGTACGAGCATCACGATCGTTCGCCAAAACACTGGCGATGTCACGGTTTCGCAGTCGTCAGGAGTCACAGTAAATGCTGCCGTGGGTAAAAAAGCCCGCGCCCGTTACTCTGCTATAGTTTTGACCAAGTACGCAACCGACACATGGCTGTTGACGGGTGACCAGAAGGCGTGATAATCGATGATTAACAGGATAGGCGATCTTCCAAAAGGCGATTTCACGTTCACTGATAACAGCAGCGCCTCTGCTCAGCGAGATGCGGTTGCTGCCCTCGGTTTTACAAACGTTTCTTGGACAGCCAATACAGCGAATACGACGAACGCTGGCCTCGTTGGGTCCGCGCATCAGGTTGTTGTCGACGGTACCGCATATACTGCAACTACATCGTTCACTGGTCTCCATTATGCGACTTCGATCGAGTTCCGTGCTTTCGGCCCGTTTTTCCCGCCGCACTTCCCGCCCCACTTCCCGCCCCACTTCCCACCGTTTTTCCCGCCATTTTTCCCACCTCACTTCCCGCCGTTCTTCCCTCCGTTCTTCCCGCCTCACTTCCCTCCGTTCTTCCCGCCGTTCTTCCCACCGCACTTCCCGCCGTTCTTCCCACCGTTCTTCCCACCTCACTTCCCTCCCTTCTTCCCACCGTGGTTCCCACCGCACTTCCCGCCGCACTTCCCACCACATTTCCCGCCGCACTTCCCACCATTCTTCCCGCCGCATTTCCCACCACACTTCCCGCCGCACTTCCCACCATTCTTCCCACCGCACTTCCCGCCGCACTTCCCGCCGTTCTTCCCTCCCCGATTCAAGTAGGGGAGGGAGACGGTGCCCCCATTGGTAAAAAAGTATTGGGGGCCGGTCGAGATTGATAAAGGCAGTCGAAGAACTGGCGCGATCGGTTGGGCTTTGCTAGTCATATACATAGTGTGTTATGACGTATACGCGATTAGAACCAAGCACGTCGAAACGTTGACTCGTGCCTACTGGCGTGGGTCTGCCAGCCGACGCGGCTCTCTTCTCGTTCATCTGCTTTGGGGTATCGCCACCTTCCATCTTGTTGCTGAGCATCGAGTAAGAAAAGCGATTTACAAGCGACTCTAAGATGTGCTAAAGTCGCATCACTATGGAGGAGCCCGAGAAATCTCTTATCGAGCCGGGCCATTTCGGAACAGGCGTAGAAAACATCGTCATCATTGAAGACTTTGTCGAGCCCGACGATCTGGCGAAAATTCAAGCCTTCTTCCCGACTATCAACGAATGGGAAAACCCGAAGGCTGATGAGTACAACGAAGACGGCACTTGCATTTATGACGCCTCGTATTGGTGGGATCGCATGTGCAGCGGTGAAATTTTGAAACGAATTGGTCCAGAGATATATGATCTTGTGGATAAATACGTTTACAAAATGCAAGACGTTCTTGAACAAAAGTTCAACGTCCAGTTGTATTCACGCTCGCCAGTTCTTATTCGATGGTTGCCGGGGAACGAGCAGCAACCACACGCAGACAAGCAACTCAACGATGGTACGCCAAACCCGTTCCCGACATACGACATCAATTCGATCATTTACTGGAATGACGAATTCGAAGGCGGCCAGTTTTATTATCCGGAATTTGATATCGAACTTGATATCAAACCGGGCCTTGCGGTTGCTCACCCGGGCGACGTACACTACCTGCACGGCGTAAAGCAGATCATTTCTGGTGAGCGCTGGACAACACCATCCTTTTACACAATTACCGACCTGAACTGAGGAACAATGCGAGTTGCTGGAACTCTCGGCACATCAACTGACGGAATCATCCTGTACAAGGACGTGTGGCCCAAGGACTCTGATTTTGTCGGACGCCTCGAACGAGGCCTTGAAGGAAGCGCCACCGACTACTTCACATGGAAGCAGGCAATGGTCGGTGACAACGAGATCATGAAGGATTACCGTGACTGCTTCGATTTCAAGTTGCGGCAGGGCGACATGCCAGTTCCCGACGAGTTCTCAGATCTCGGCAAGGTTTACGAAGAGGTGATTGCCGGTGTACGTGCGTGCGTAAAGCACTATTCGTCGCTTTTCAATCTTTCGCTCGACTACGAGGAAGCAACCAACTTCGTAAAATATGGTCCGGGCCAACACTTCTCGGTCCACCCCGACTCTGGATTCTCCTACTCGTGTGCGGTGTCCGCCATCGGCTACATCAACGACGATTACGAAGGCGGCGAATACATGATGCCGTACAAAAATCTCAAGTTCAAGCCAGAATTCGGTGACGTCATCGTTCATCCGAGTGACTTCATCTACGCTCACGCGTCACTCCCTGTTTCGTCCGGAACTAAATACTCCGCTGTGACGATGTACGACTACAACGATCGCAACCACCAAGAGCACGGCGGCTCGGGAGGTTACGCATCAGCGGGAATGCCCGGACTCGGGCTACCTGATGCGAACTCGCAAGTCACCATGCTTGGCGCGTGATATGGAAGTTACGCTCACCCGAAGCCATCAGAATCCTCCAGAAATTCGACAGGCGTCCGTGCGTCGAGACTGGATGGATGAAACATACAAGAAGCACGCGTACAAGTGCCTTCCGTTGACTGAGGCCAACGTCAATGGCTGGGAAGTTCTTCTGCAGCACGACGTTGTCGTCCAGTATGACGGGGGCCCAACTGTTCCGCGAATTCTGGAAGGCCATACCAAGACGTTCGAGATTGACGGGCACTCATACGAACGCGACATCGTCATGCCGAGCATCGTCGGCATTATGTCGTTTTGTGTCGGCTGGAAGTTCGCGACACCTCCGGGAGTCGCAACATGGATTACCGGATCCCCCAACTATTTCGTTGATGGTGCCGTACCCCTGACTGGACATATTCCTTCGGATTGGTGGCCTGATGAGTTCAACATGAACTGGAAGATCACCAAAATCGGCGAGCCTGTAGTGTTCCCAGCGGGAATGCCTTTCATGTTTTTCCAGTTCTATGACACAAGTCTCATGCCTAGTGTCGAGTTCAATGTGAACAACATGTGGGATGATGACCAAAAGGAATTAAACGACGCCCGTATGAGATACAGCGTCGCTAAAAGAGAAAAATTGGTCAACGAACCATGGACATGGATGGGTGGGATCCGTACCGGTTTGGACGAAGAAGGAAACCGTATCGGTCCTGAATTTTCAGGACACCCAAAACTAAAGGAGCCATCATGAAAGGCGTCGGCGGGATCGCAGTCGGTCTTCGACTAGGAAACCTCGGATTCAAAATCAAGGGCGTAACCGCTCAACAGGTGCTCGCTGAACCCGAGTACTTCAAGGAAATCTTGAAGAAGAACAAGATGATTGGTTTCATCGGGATGCACCCGACCAACGAGGAACATGCCGCGCTGGTTCACGCCCTTTACGACGGCGAGTACAAACCTGACGAGCATGACCATGGCTACTACCAGCGTGGCCTTCTCAAAGATCAGTGGCACGAAACAATCAAAGACGTTGAAAACAAAGAAGACCCAGAGTGGTTTCTTCGTTGCAACTGGCATGTCGACAACCCGTTTTTCGACGAACCACCTAGCCTCATTTCTATCCACATGACGACTTACAATGTGGAACAAGGTTACGGCAATACTTTCTGGGTCAGCCTGCGGAATCTTTTCGACGAGTGCCCTGCCGAATTGCGGGAGCATTTGAAAACGGCCCGATTCCGTGGTGAGACTGGCAGCGAAGAGCACGATGTCAAATCTCATCCTGCTCTCCGCACGCACCCGGATACTGGCGAAACAATGCTGTATTGGACCGGGCCGGGGACCATTCTCGAAGGCGAAGAAACGCCTTGGTTCCAAGACCTTCGTAAATATGTAGAGGACTACTGCGCCGAGCCACGGAACCGCTACCAGTGGGATTGGGAAGTTGGCGATGTTGTCATTTGGGATAACCGCGCCGTGATGCATGGTTTCTATCCCGGCTGGGAACGCAAAGACCGCATCTTCCAGCGAGTCGAAGCGGGTACCGACCAGCCGTTCTATGACCCCGAATATCGTGCTGAAATCAACGAAAACTTCGGTGATGTTCTTGCCGATGAGGATCATCAACGAGACACCAGCATGGGGCCGAACCCGGACCACATCCCTCTCGTTTTCACCAAAGGTTTTTACGCTCTTGAGGGTCTAGAGGAGTACTACCAAAAGGTGGTTATGTTCACCATCGAAGACGAAGATGGGAACGCTCGCTCGCTATTGCAGGAACTTGAAAATCAAGTAGACGACGACGAGTTCTTTATCTACCGGGTTCCGCACGATGAGAACAACAGGATTTTCGCAAACCTGAAGCGTTATCGGGATCACATCATGCCCGATTACCCGATGGCTGGCTGCTCCTTTGTCTGCAACAGGAATGGTGACTTTCACCTGTTCCTCGAACCGGACAGGAATCTGCTGGAAAACGACAACCCTGATCCACTTAGGTGCATCCCGAACCAGATCCGTGGTTTCCTTGAGTGGCACCCAGATATGCGACACGCGGGCCATGCTTGGCACTACCCGGATTGGTTCCCGCATCAGCCTCTGCAGTACAGGCCGTGGAGTTACCACAACTGCTCGTTTATGCAGTATTACAAGTCGGACGGCAATCATCCTCCGGAAGACTTCGTGGTTCAATTCGCGATCGACTCGCTGTACGGCTGCTTCAACGGGCTGAAAGACAACGAGGATCGTCTTCGTGTAATCTCTCGGGTACACGATTACATCGGATACATGCTCGAACTTAATGAGCACGAAAACGACAGGTAGGTAGAGAAATGTCGGTCGACGAGACCCAAACCGAAGCACCGCCAAAAGGGGTTCACCTAGGCGGCGGCATCGTTATGTACGAAAACGCTTTCGATCTCGACTGGGATTGGATGCGAGAATTTTGCCAAAACACTCTGCGTGAGGAACGTGAGACTTCGTACACTCCGGGGGTCGACCCGATTACAGGACAAGAGGGCTACATCAACCGGAGCAAGTTTTTCTTCGAAAAAGACACTTTGGATGAGATGCCTTGGCGGGGAAGTTTGGTCCACCAAAACCCTGACCCCAAAGTGATCGAAACTCTCGATTACATCGAGTCGCGCCGAGATCTGTGTCTCCTTGATTACCTCAATCAGTTCCCCATGGCAGGGAAAACCATTTGGTGGAAGATTCGTGGACACATTGTCGCTTACCCTAAAGGCGCGTTTCTGGGCACGCACTCGGATGTGAGTACCGATTACGAGTACGGCAAGCCTCATCCTCGCGATCAGTTGGCCACACGCTCATCCGTGAGCGTTGTTGCTTACATCAACGACTGGGTCGAAACAGAGGACGAACTTGACGGAACAAACTTCACGGGTGGCGAACACAGTTTTGCCTACTACGACATCAGCATCAAACCCAAGCGTGGGAATATGATCTTCTTTCCAGCCAACTACCTTGCTGCTCACGAAGTAAAGCCGGTTACTGGGGGATGGAGGTACTCCTACTTGGGTTGGTACTGTCAGGGTTCGCCAAATGGCCAGTATTTGGAAGCAGTTGCCGACCCCGTGACTGAACCAGAAACAGCAAAAATTGCCTCGAACGTCTACATGACGGAGGGGTACTCGATTCTTCCCCCGATTGGATTCAACTGAAATGATTGAAGCAAAAACCACTATTGGCATCTGTTCTGTTGGTCGCATGGGCGCAACGCTCGCCTACAGTTTGAAAGATCAAGGCCACCGCCTTGTCACCTTCGCCGCTGACCGCTCTGATGAAACCAAGGCTCGCGCCGAAGAGCATGGTGTAGAACAACTCGATTCAATGGCCGAAGTTATGGAAACGTCCGACTACATCTTCGTGATCACCAACGGTGACGGTGCTGAAAACATTTGCAAAGAATTGACAAATGGGAAGTACCAAGGCTGCGTAATTGAATCGAACGGCCTATGGGGTTTGGAATCAGAGGAAGAATTCCGTGGTCGTTACATCGATGCTGGCGTTTCCTATGTGGATGCTTCGCTCTACGGGTGGCCCCACCCCGGACGTGATGGGTACACGAACGAACACACCATCTACCTTTCGGGCGAAAGGGCCAAGGAAGTCGCCGAACTGTTTGGCGACAGCGGCTACTGGAATATTGAAATCACCGATGAAGGCGATGAACCTGAGCACGCCAAGGCGTTCCGTCGATACCGCAACGATCGCGAGCGCGCAGAGAACGAGGCCCGAGGTCACCCTGTATGAAATCGATCCTTCATGGCTACGGGGTCATGGAGTTCCAAGATGTCGTCGAGATCGACCCAGATTTTTTTGATGGCTGGCTGGAACGCCGTAAGGCTAATGAGCCGAGCGACTATATTCTGCAGGATGACGGTACCTACCTCAACCGAGGCGGTTACCGCTTTACCGCAGAACAGGTAAACGAATCTCCAAGCCGCATCTTGCGTCTTGAAGAAAACGCCTCACAGGAAGATATTGATTTTTATCAGTCCGTGTACAACGGAATGGGCGAATGCATCAAGGTTTACTGCCAGCACTTTCCAGAGGTTGAGCCATGCATCTGGTGGAGGGCTCATCCGCATGTCGCTACCTATGCCGTAACCGGAAACATGGGTTTCCATCATGACAACCTCATCGGTGACGGTAAAGAAAGCAATAACGCCATTTTTACTGTGCTGACAGGATCTTTGATTTTGAAAGATCGCTGCGAAGGCGGGAACCTACTGTTCAAGTATGCCGGACTAGATATTGCCCCCAAAGCGGGAAGTGCCTTTATCTACTCGGCAGGATATTTGGGCACCCATGCCGTAGAGCCTGTCACATCAGGCGAGCGTGTCTCGTACCTTGAATTCTTCGGGCACGGCCCGCAAGAAGGTTCAACAGAATTTGCTTGGCGTTAACGCCTAACAGGGATCGGCCAAGTCTCTCCGTACTCAAGTTTCTCGCCAGTCGGAGGACCCTCAGTTGAGCGCTCCTGATTGTGGACAGTTGCGGCGTCAAGTCCGACAGCCCGACTGTTCTCGCTTGAGAAATGTGAATATTCGGACTGCATGAACCGCGCGGTGTCCTGATACAAGAACGGCATCCACACTGGACACAGCCAGTCGACGCTCTCGTTCGGCTCTTTCACTTCGTACTTGTGAAGACCACCGTGGCCGTACTGAGCCAAATAGGTGTAACGCTCGCCGGAAGTAACTGGGGCAACCCCATGGGTTCCCATGTAGTTCGCCGGGAAGAAAATCATGTCGCCACGCTTCGGCTTGACACTAATGTCGAGATACGGGAAGTGCATCTCTCCGCCCTCGTACTCCTCGTTGAGATACACCAAACAGTTGGTCACCTGATACATCGCAATCTCGCGGCCAGACAGGTGGCGCTGCCCATCGATGATCAGCGAGTTGGTGTCGTTGTCGTTGTGAATCCCAAGTGATGCTCCGGGCAGGTACTTGAGGCAATGGCCTCGGGCTCTCCACCACAACTGGTTCACGACGAGCGGGTACAGGTCGACGTATCGACAGAGCGCGAAGTACATCGTCTCTTCGAAATTTTCGAAAATCTCTCGAATGTTCTCTGGCGTTGTGGGATTGACCGGCTCTGGCATTCCCATTCCGCCGACCCGCATCGGGAGGGCTAGGAGGTCGTCCATTGAGACGATTTTCCCGTCGAAGGTTTCGCCATGGAGCATGTTGCCTTCGTCATCTTTGATGATTTCCAGACCGCATGAAGGAACGTACGACATCATGTCGATGTAGGGCAGCAAAACGTCCGAGTCGAAATCAACTGCTCCGTGGAAATGCACGACACCACCGGGGTGATTCGTGTATTCGAGATCGGCGATCAGTTTGAAATCGCTGTCAGTCAACTTGTGGTAGGCGTGCTTGATGTTGTCTTCGGGTCCGTATAGCCGAGCCATTTTCGTTCCTTAGTTTGTGGGTAGTTTGCGAGCGATAACCAATCCGTTTTGGAAGGCCACATGACGAGAATACACGTTTTCTTTGCTCGCAATGTAACGGCTCTGGTCTGCCCAAAACGATTGATGAACCGTGAGGTCATCGAGATACATTCCGGTTCCATGCGCCATGCCGCGACCCATGAAAAGACCACCGGGTTTTAGGCAGTCAAACAATTTGTCAATGATTGTTTCGGTGCAGTTGACGAACTGGTGTACGCCGAGGCGAATGACGTCGAACATCTCGCCGAGCGATCCGTCCATGATTTCCTGATACGTGACCTGACCGTAAACAAGGTCTTCGTAATCCGGATAGTCGGCAGACGTCTCAAGCGTTTTTTCGAAAATTCTTGCTTCTACCTCGTTGAGGATGTACGTCTGCACATTTCCTGTTCGGAGGTTGACATCGATTGGCCAGAACGGGGGGAGCCCAGAGGTCAACTCGACAATCGGCTCGTCTTTGACGTATGAAAAATCCTGATACATCTCGACAAAGGTTGTGGTCATCGCGCCCATCGCCCATGCTGATTCGATCCATTCGGGCGCCATGCCGACGTAGGAGCGGTGCCGGTAGAAGTAGTGGTCATCTCCCGTGGCGATCTCTCGGCTGTCAACGGCAGCGAGATCGTTCAGGTTTGATCCGACTGTCCCATAATCGGACATGATCCCAACTTTGGAATCCCATTCTTCACCGGTCTGCCCGTTGGAAAGGTAACGTGCTACTCGGTTTCTTGCGATCGAAGGATTAATACTCATTTTCGCTCAACCATTTCGCTAGGTGCAGTTCACGCCAGTGGCGGCGAGCCACATTAGTGAGTTTGTTTTGCTGTTTACGGATGAACGCCTGAGATCCGATGTAATACCGGTTTTTGCCCTCGATGGCATCTTCGGTCAGCATCGACTCGCCATAATCAAAAACGTCCAGAATTCCTGCGATGATCTCGTCGATGGTTACCGTGTCGATGTTTGCTGGGTCGAGCCCGGCAATCATCATTGCGACTGCGACCTCACCTTCGATCCATTCGATATTTGCGGCGTTGTCATAGAGAGGCTTGGCGTCAGTCGAGGTGTGCTTAGGCATTGCTGGCTTCTTCCTCTAAGGGGTCGAAAAGAGTGGTTCCGCAAATAAACGCTTCACCTGTTCCCGGTCGCACTGCCGCTCCAGCCTCTGAAGACCAGAAAAAAACTTCTGTGCTGTCTTCCTCTTGGCCCTTTGGGGTCGTGTACAGGCCGTGTTGAGCGAGGCGGTCTTCCCATTTGATTGGGCGAGAGCGGCGAAGTGATTCGCTGCTGAAGTTCATGACGCAGCAGGGATCGCGCTCAACGCCTCCAGTTGTTTCTGCAGTGACAGGTACTGGTCGTACTGCGGATGACCTTCGGCGACAGGGATAGTGTAAGGATGGTCTACTGAAGCAGGGTCAACACCCAGAAGCAGGCACAGAACGTAAATTGAATATTCGAGAAATGCTCTCGCTTCAGATTCCGCTTGCGCTTGACGTGATGCGCTTAGTGCCATGTTGGGTCTCCACTTCTATCAGAGCGTCTGAACCCAGTCTAGCCGATCAAGCCAAGTGCGGAGTTCATCCTGCCCGAGCGAGCCGTCAGATGTGAACGTGGCCGAGTCGAGGTCGGCAGGGTCGATGCCTTCCTGCCACGAGCAGCGGAAAACGTTCTCTTCAATGATGCGAAGCGCCTCAGACTTGGCTGTGGCTTTCTCGTCTGAGTGGAAAAGATCAGAAAAAATCATCATGCACCAGCCTTCAGGTCAGCGAGTTCGCCGAGCAAACGCGACAGTTCGGCGTGGTAGGTGTCCGAACCTTCGGGAGCGGTGTAGGAATCACCGAGATCGGCGGGGTCGATCCCGCAGACAACGGCGTAAGTCCAGACGTGCTGCTCTTTGCCGGCGATGATAAGCGTTTTTGCCGAATTCTTGTATTCGTCAGAAATGTTGTTCAAGGCAACCATGTGTAAACCCCCGTAGGAAACGGTGTGTGCCTTGTAAGTATACCAGTCACGTTCATCGGCTAGAACGAACATCATGTAAGATAATGGCATGACGATGAGCACAGAAACCGTTATTTCACAGGAAATGCTTGACGTTTTGACGAGCATTCATGACCTTGGTCCGACTTCCGATGGCGAAAGCGTTTACGACATCGAAGTGCGCGACGTCACCGGCGACAAAAACGCCTTAGCCGACCGAAAAGGCAAGGTGACCATGATTGTCAACGTCACTGGCGAATGCGGCAACTCAATGCAGTACCCGATCCTTCAGGTCCTCCAGTACGACTACGCCAATACTGGCTTTTCGATCGTTTGTGTCCCCACGAACGATTACTGCGAGTTTGGTTACGGCGAATTCAAAGACTCTCGAAGCAGCGCTGAGGATTGTGAGCGGTTTGCCCACAGTCACTACCGGGTCCGACTGCCCTTTACCGAACTGGTCACGTCACGCTACAGTCGCGATGATGACGACGACACCTTTGAACCACACCCTCTGTACAAGCGCCTCGGTGCGGGAACTGCCCCCATCCTCGGCAATTTCGAGAAGTTCATCGTTTCCAAGGACGGCAAGCGTGTTTGTCGATTCACAAATGGCAGCCTTCTCCCGGCCAACTTCGAAATGGGGAAGGACAACTACTCCCCCGAAGAAGCGCTTGAGCGGATTCGCGCCGCGATCAACATGTTTTTGGCGGAGCCCGACCCCGAAGGCTGAAAATGCATAACTTCATGGTTGTTGGCGCAACCATCGAAGATGTCGAAAGCAACCCCAGCGAATTCATTGACATCTTCCGCGAGCATGGGCTTATCGGTTTCCGAGATAGCAATTGCGTCGATCCAGCAGTAGACCCAATACGACTTCTTGATGCGTTCGCACAAGAACTTTCGTGGACGCCCCACCCGGCTCAACCCGACGGAAGCCTTTCAGGTAGTTGGGGCTACCTCCAACAGTACGACGACGTTCTGGCGGAACGCGAAGTCGACGTCTCCGAGGACTTGATCCAGTGGCATATCGAAGGAATTTCGAAGTTGCGCACACAGGCCGCTGCTGCTTGGTTCATGTATAAATTTAGCGCCGCTCCCGGAACGGGATCAACCGGCTTTGTCGACATGTCGAAGTTGCTTGACAAAATGCCGGACAACTTCCGCGAAATCGCCGAGCGGGCGGCCACAGTTCATTACCCGCCGTTCCCCTCCACGACAGAAGACATCGAGTCGTTCAGAACTCAGCGCGACAATCTGCGGAACGTCCTTGCTGTCCCAGCAGGAGACGGGCGTGACGTTTTGGCGTTCCCCCGTCAAGTTGTCGAACATCATCCAGATTTTGGATTTGATGTCCTGCGTCTCTGTCCCTGCCGTGAATGGTTTGGTTGCCAGCACCACATTTACAGCATCGACGGAGAACGCCCGGAGGCAAACGACCTCGATCTTTTTTTTAGGATGCAAGATTGGGTAAACCGTGAAATCGTGTCGGTCAAAGAGAATCAAATTTTCTGGGACTGGGCCGAAGGCGACGTAGTGATTCCTGATTTGTTCAGGATGGCTCATGGCGTGCGTGGCGGCTTTACACCGGGTCAACGGTATTTCCAAGGATATTGGGCTTTCCCCGTTGGCGTGGCCCAATACGCTGAGTATTTCGCGGACCCCGACTCTGCTAATGTGAACGCTCATGAGTGACATGCCATTCGACACCAAAGCCGTGATTGAGGACCTTTCCGAGCAGGTCAAACAGTTGTCGTTGAATAACACGATTCTTCGATCGATGGTTCAGACTGCTCAGCGTCAGATCCAAGAACTACAGGAGCAAATGGCGGAACCGCCGGCCGAGTGACATGGACCGTGTTGTTTATTGCCCTGATGAACAGAGGCTGCCCGAAGCAGAGCATCTGGCCAAAGAGTGGAACGTTTCCGTTCAATTGGGCGATTCACCCCGAACTTTAAATCTTGATTTTGATCGAGACAATGTCTGCTTGATTGGCATCCCCATGGAGCAATGGTTCTCTGTCAAACCAAGAAAGCCGGGAAGGAACAGGAAAATCACCGCTCATTACGTTGACGAGTTCCATCCAACAAAAGATGTGTACCTTGAGTGCGAGCACGAGAATGGCCAGATCTTTACATTTCCGTATGAGGTTCTATCCGGGAAACATAAATCAGTTTTTTGTATCCAATTGCAAGTCCCCGGTAAGTACAAACTCAAGGCTTGCGACCAAGACGGGGTAATTGCCGTAGAGGAAATCGAAGTTATATGACAACAGCATCAATTCGAGGAAAACTTGAATCTCTTATCCAAGTTTACGATCTGGATATCGCAGACGACTGCGAGAGTTTGGTTGAGTCGGTTGAGACTTATCCGTATCTGTCTGACTTTCCGACATCGTGGACGCAGGGTAAAACTGGGTCTTCAACTGTAAGCAATTACAGGACTTCACAGTTTCTCCACATGAATCCTATGATTGAAACGCCCGAACTCGACACGCATCCAATGACAGTTCCGTTCAGAAATATGCTGTGGGAGATTGATAAAAAAATTATCGAGTATCGAGATGAACATGATCTTCACCTGAACAAGGATGAGGTTTGGGGTCTAAATAAATACGGTGTAGGTGGCCAGTATAAAGCGCACTATGATCACGGCCCGAACTCCCCCAGATTACTGAGTGCAGTTGCTTTCGTAAATGACGATTTTGAAGGCGGAGAACTTCAGTTCCAGTATTTCAATAAAAGCATTCATCCTAAAACTGGGCGCCTAGTTCTTTTTCCGTCATCTTTCATTTACCGACATTCGTCTATTCCAGTCGAGGAAGGTGTCAAGTACTCTTTAGTGACTTGGTTGATATGAGCACAATCGAAAATATTACAGACTTTGTCACTAAGTACAGCGGGTTCATGAACCCGGATTTACTTCCAGTTGACGAAATCATGAAGGAGGCCTCCCGCGATTGGGGATTTATCTCTTTCGGTGGTGGCAGCAGCAATCAGGCTGGCTTGGCCAATTCGTCGCGTGCTTCTTTGGATGCTTTGTTTCAACCAAAGATTTGGGGTCATCTTGAATCCATCAAAGACTGGTATTCAAGCGAGTACGAGAACGCATCTGAAGCAGCACTGAAAGATTACATCGCTGAATGGGAGCCTGACTTGCACGAATCAAGTCAAGGTGATTTGATTAAAATTTCGAAAAATCCTTCAGACGGAGGTTGCGAAAGCGCAGCAATCGAGGCGCCTCACTCAATTGGCGCGGTTGCTGTTATCACCTGTCTGGGTCATGACGGTGGGTTTGTGAACTTCACAAATTTTGACGATTTACGTATCCCGATTACGCCAACGGAAATTATTATTGCTCCTGCCGATTTCCCGTTCAGAAAGAAATTCGGAACTTCTGGCGAAACTCTTTACTTGACGCGCTATCTGAAGTAAGCCATGAAGAGGATCGCTATCGTTGGTTCGGGCACTGCTGGCCTCATCGCAGCCAACATATTGATCAAGGCTTATCCGACTTATTCCATATCTGTAATTTCTTCTGACAAGGTTCCAATTATTGGAGTCGGGGAGGGGAGCACAGAGCACTGGACAACGTTTGAGCAGTTTTGCCAAATCAAACGTAGTGCCATGGTCAAAAAAACCGAAGCGACGTTCAAGTTCGGGATTCGGTTCAAAGATTGGAATGTAGACGGAGATTATTTTCATAGTATTTCCGGAGGCCAGATTCACTCGTCGTCTTTCAACGCTGGCTACAACTATGTGAATGCGATGGGCAAACGGTTGACACCGTTCTTCGCTCACCCAGCACTAATAATGAATCAGGTGCAGGACTTGGGTGAGAACACGCTTAAGCAGAGCAACCAATTTCACTTCGATACGTTCAAGTTGAACACTTTTTTGACAGAACACGCCTCCGACTCGGGTGTTTCATTTATTAAAGGCACGGTTCTTGATGTCGTACTCCAACCGGAAACAGGAGAGATCGAAGCACTGCAGTTAGAAGACCGAACTCACGCATGTGATTTCGTTATCGATGCAACCGGTTTCCATAAGAAAATTCTTTCGAAGTTAGGCGATCCGGGGTGGGAATCACATCTCGAATATCTTCCCAACGACTCGGCAATGGTGTTTCAGACTCCAGCAGAGGACAATCGCGAAATTAAGCCATACACGCTGGCCCAAGCCATGGAATGCGGGTGGATGTGGGAAATCCCAACCCAGAGCAGGCGCGGTAACGGTTACGTGTTTGCTTCGGATTATGCATCCCATGACCAAATTGTTGAAGAGGCGTCAAGGGTGAGTGGTTTCGACATTGACAATCCGCGTTTTATTTCGTACGATCCGGGATACGTCAAAACCCCATGGATTAAAAATTGCGTCGCGATTGGCCTTAGTTCTAACTTTATTGAGCCTCTAGAAGCAACATCGATTTCTTCAAGCATTCAGCAAACGTTTTTGCTCACATCGTATTTGGGCGTCTACGATCAGAATGACGATTGGACGCGTCGAGAATACAACCGCATTTTCGTTAGCATCATGGAGAACCTTGCGGCCATGATCTGTCTTCACTATGTCTCCAACAGGGACGACACTCCATTTTGGTCGCACCAGAAAAATCGACCGAAGCCGCAACTCCTAGAAACCTTGCTCGAAGTGTGCAAGCGTCGAGGTTTCGAACATCACGACATTCCATCGACAAACTTCGAGTTGTTCCAAGCGTTCCATTTTTGGCATGTCGCTCAGGGGCAAGGGCTGATCGATTCTGAAACGTCTATGTCGCTCATGCGTCAACGCGACTTACTGAACCCGGTTGGGGGTAGTGTTGAGTCGATGTTCAATCAAAAAATGTCCGAACCCGTGATTCCTCATCGGGATGCGCTTGAAAGGTGGATGTCCTAGTGAAGGACGCAAAATATTGGTTCCCGGCTGGTAAAAACGGCCATATCCTTGTTGCTGACAACATGTTCAGGAAATCGCTGTCTAAGCAACTCGTTGAAGAATGCAAATTGTTCTACAAGGAGTTGTTTGACGTCGGGCCAACGATGGGTGGCTTCATGCCGAACATCAAGAATTCGATGGATTTCAATTATTCGGTCGGCAACTTGGAGGCAGCAGGACTTGCAACTGAGAGGTTTCTTACCGCCGATCAGGAAATCGCTGCCGGTCTAGCCAGAGCCATTTGCAAATATCGTGATACTTATCCATCGATATGGCCTTGGCCAAATATTCACGACTCCGGGTTTCGTCTTCAGCATTACGCTCGCTCGTACGGCTTCTATCGAACGCATTGCGATTCCTTCCCATGGGATCCTCCGGGAGATGTCGGCAACCGAGTCCTCGGAGCCGTCATTTACCTAAACGATGTTGAAGATGGGGGAGAAACATATTTTCCGCAGCATGAGGTCGGTGTCCCTCCGCGCGCCGGTCGCATTACTCTTTTCCCAACAAGTTGGACGCACCCACATACGGGTTTAACACCGCTATCTGATGACAAGTGGATGATTAGCACTTTCATTATGTGCTCAACTGATGCAAAGCCGCCTCCTGTTTATCGCGAAAATGATCCCACTCCCCTCAAGTCTGACAATGGTACAATTGATGGGGATTTGGAGAACGGGGACGTAAATGAGTGATTTCCCATCGCCCCAGTTGTACGACAGCGGGCTTGATCTTTTTGTCGGAACTGATGGCGTGGTCATGGACTGTCCTTTATACGACATAAAGACGTCTATTTTTGATGATGCGTCACTGCCTGAGGAAGAATTGATACAAGATGCCTAAATACGATGCTTTTTTGGATCTCAACTACTGTGTTTCTGAGTTGTATCGTCTTATGGCTTACGTCGGCTGTGAAGAATCGTTTGACGCTAACGACGTAACTCTTGACGAATTGTTGTCATCGAGTGCGACATACTTCGATCTAAACGAACAGCCAATGCAGTCGCTTTCTTCGGTCGACCAGCGGCAGGCACTACGCAAGAAGTATCGCTGGAACCAAAGTGCCCGGAAGTTTATTTATCAACGTGATCTGGTGAAAGCGTGGATGGCGGAAAATGTCTGAGAATTTTGATCAACCAGTGCAAGTAGCAACTTTCGCCAACTCCCTGTCCTCGTCGAAGTGGTCAGATTTTGTCGAGTCCGCAGATTTTCTTGCTTTTTGCAGGGCTGCCGCACAGGCCGAGATTGATCTTGGGATGAATCGTAACCGCGAGGCCACTGGCCAAGTGCATGAACTCATGGTCTACGAGATGTTTTCCACAGGCTCGTTCAGGTTTTCGACAATGCTGAGTTCTCTTATGACCTCTGCGGAGGCGATTGTTCGTACTTCTTCACCGAAATCTGTTTTGAGCGTTGGAAACCCCGGGCTCCTGCCGCTACTTGCCACCGAAAATTTTGAATCGCTCGTCGTCAGCAATGACGTGCACTTGGCTCACGCTGAGAAAACTTGGACGAGTGCTATCGGTGACTACTCGACTGTCTCGTGGCAAGATATCGATTCTGGAACTCTGCCTTCATCATATGATTGCATTTTGGTAAGTGTTCCAAGCGTTGCTCACGATATCGATATTCTCAAAACTCTTGCTTCGTTTTTGACCGCGTCGGGGACAATGGTCATGTTGAGCGCTACTGATCACGGTAATCTCTTTAAGTACCGAGAAAATCACGACTATTACTCACTTTATTTAGATCTAAAGGAAATGTCGGGATTTTCCTTCAGTTTGATTCCATCCGGGCTAGGGATCGGTGTTCTGACACGCAACTCGTAAAGTAGTAGTGTTCAAGTCATGCGGCGGATCAAACAAGAAGATCTTATTGTAGCGAAGACCATTCACGACGTTGAACCTCTGCCGGGCCAAATTATTGTTGTCCCCAAGTCGAATCGGATGTACGAAGAGGCGTCAACCCCGGTGGACAACGCATTGGGTTGGCCTGAGTGGTTTCACAACCTCGAAGTCGCTGATGGATCCCTCAAAAGATGTCAAGGAACACAAGATTTCCTTTCCCTTGGCATGACATTTAGGCTGCCAGCAGAAGTCCAAATCAGGAGAAACATCACCGGTCAAGGCTGGGACGCTCGATGGATGACGAACGAGCAAGGATTTTCTCCGGAGAATCCCCAGATGAGCCCAGACAACCTTTTCGAAATCCAGTCTTTTTCCTTCCATCAAACCGGCGAAATACCGGCGACCGAGGATCGGAAATTGAAAGAAGCCAACTGGGTAAAAATTGTCAACCCGTGGCAACTTAAAACTGCGCCCGGGTGGTCCTGCATGGTGCTTCCGGTTTACTGGGAGGGGCGCAGAAACTGGACGATCATGCCGGGAGTGGTCCACACCGACTTCTATCACCACGTCAACTGGGTGTTAAACATCTACGAGGACGAAGATTTCACCATTCCGTATGGTCAGCCCATCGTTCACATCATCCCTTTCCCGCGTTATCCTCGGACTTCGGTCGGGTATGGGGACGATTCAATTCATCGCCTTATGAGATCTAGGGGTATGGGCACCGCTTACGACCCCTTGGTTCATAGCAGGAAATATCGCATCGCCCAGCGTAAGGCTGACAAGGAATGCCCATATCTGGCGCATCTGGAACAGCCCAAAAAGCGAAGGTTTTGGCCTTTCAGGAAGTCCTGAAACCGTGCTATTTGCTGGTAACATGGTGTAGAGGTACGCTTTGAGAGGAACTTCACATGGCTCTACAGCAAACCCGAGTTTTCGGGCCCGCAGCGCTTGCAACGACTACTAACTCGTCAACGCCCCCCGCAAACTATTCGTACGAGGCAGGACTCAACGAGACGATCATCATTAAGCAGATGATCTTTACCAATACGAGCGCTTCTGCTCAGACCATTGATTTGTGGCTTACGCCGGCTGGGACGGTGGCTCCCGCAGCATCTCATAAACTTTTCGCCAGTTTCACTGTGGCTGCCAACGAAACAACTTTGGTTAACTTCTCTCTCGTCGTGGCTTACGACTCAAACCAATCTGATGGCGACAAAATTTGGGTGCGTGCGAGCACTGCTTCAGTCGTCAACATGACCATCAACGCGATCGTAGAGACGCCGTAAGGGGGGCAAATGGGTGGCATTTATCGCCTCAACGCCCCTGATCCGTTAGAAGACTTCCTAGATTCACCTGATGAAATCTACGGAACGGGAGCCGACGGCAACGTAACCATCAGTCAAAACACGACCTTGATGGGCGACATGTTCTATGAAAACTTGACTATCGCAAGCGGCGTCACTCTCGACACCTACGGATATCGAGTTTTTGTTAGAAACACTCTCCATTTTGAAGAAAACGCAGTGATGGGTTGTATCGGCGGTTTCTCTGGTCAAGGTTCTATCTCCGGCGGCGCCCAAGAAGGGCAAAGCGTCACAAACTCTCTTGGTGGCAATGGCCTAGACGCAAATGGGGTAGTGACCACTGCAAGCGCGCCCACCCCCGACGTTGGCGGAACTGGTTACTACTATTACGCCTCTCAGGCGATCAAAGGTTACTCTTTGACAGCCTCAACGACGTCTCCAGAATTCTTACGTGGAGGCGCTGGCGGCAACAACAATGGGGGGCTCGCAACCGGCGAAGGTGGCGGCGTAGTTATTGTTGCTGCTAGGTACATTTCCGCGAGTGGTCCTTGTCAAATTGCCGCGACCGGTGGTTTCGATGCTGGTGGAGGTGTCATTATTTGTGTTTCTTCCGCAAGCATTCTTAACAGCAATCTCACGTTGAACGTCGGCGGTCAGGGGAGCGGTACAGACGGCACAGCCATTTACCTTGAGGTGGACTGATGATCGTTCGCCCAAGCAAACAGTACGAGCAGCGTCTGGGTTTCCAGTCCGTGTACGGCGATGGCCAAGACGGAAACCAGACATTTTCTAGCGGGAACACTTACCATCTGACGCGGGATTACTATTACGAAAATCTCACGATTCAGAACGGCGCAGTGCTATTTACGAACGGGTACAAAATCTTCGTAAAAGACACGCTTACGCTAAACGGTTCAGCGGTTATAGGCATGCCAGAAAACGCAGACCCCACAAAAGATGTGGGAACACTTTGGGCTCGTTACGAGAACTACACGGGGGTCAAGGAATTCCGGATCGGCGACGATGTGCCAGAGTGGCTCAAAAATGACATCCAGTTCCTCGTCAACGGATGGACTTACGATATTGCAGATGGTTTCAAGCGTGTTGAGGGTGCCGACGATGGCCTACCCGGTGCAGACGCCCCATCGGTAGCAGGAGAACCCGGTACACCCGGTGGTGCGGGAGGTTTAGGAACTACCGCTAATGCTGGCGGTGCGGGCAATGCGGGAGGCGCTGGAACTGTGCAACCGTGGGGCTCATCTGGCGCTGGCAACCCCGGCAACCCCGGCAACCCGGGTACTGACGGCACTGACGGCAACCCGGGCAACCCGGGCGTGCAAGGTAACGCAAGCGGTGTCGGTGCTGGCGGTGCAGGCGGCGAGGGCGGCGGTCTTGTCGTCATCATTGCTCGACATATCGTAAAAACAGGAACTGGCACTCCGAGGATCGTCAGCGAAGGCCGAGTCGGGTATGCGGGTCTCAAGGGAACTGATGGGACAAAAGGTGCGGATGGTAACCCGGGGACAGCGGGCAGCGACGGCGTCGACGGCAACCCGGGGACAGCAGGCACGAAAGGTACCGACTTCCCTTCGCAAACCCATGTAGGAAACGTCAACCCGGAATACCACTTTGTATCGGGTCACAACCCTTCAACTCAAAACCATGCTGTTGTTCCCGGTAACGCAAACCCTGCGTCGCATAATCCGGCCACAGAAAACCATGCTCAGACGTCATCGCACACCCCGGCCACAAAAAACCATGCTCAGACGTCATCGCACACCGCTGCGACGGAAAACTACGGTACTACCGAGGGTGGAGCGACCGAGAACACCGACTGCAACGATCACACGAATCCCATCGGGCATGACCACAAACGCTCTGCTTACCACTACCACTATCACACGCCGAACGCGCCAACGCAGAACCGCTGGTTCCACACCACTGACCCAAACAGCCAGAGCCCCCAATACAACGTTTCCCATCATTATGTGCAGCAGCACACCTACCGCTCCAACTATCACCATCAGTTTTCACATGGTGGCAACACGACACAGGTTTGCAACACTGGGCACAACCCTAACCATTTCCACCAATATGTGACAGGACATAACCCTGCAACCACGAACTATCACCAGTATGTCAGCGGACACAACCCTGCAGAAACGAATTATCACCAGTATGTGGACGGCCACAACACGGCGCACCACACCCCTTCAACAACTAACCCTGACACAACCAATGTTCATGGTCACAACCCGGAAACTGAAATTCACCAGAGAGTTCCGGAAAGTCACAATCCGGACATCACCAACCCGAAAATTCCGGGTGGTGCCGCTGGAACCGCAGGGGCACGTGGAACTAAAGGTTTTGCAGGCGCCGCTGGACTTGCTGGCATTGGTGGTGCTGGAGGTATTGGCCAAACTGGAGCAACAGGGTCAAAGGGTGGCGCCGGTGGTCTTCTGATTGTTTGTGACGACTACGACACAGGTATTTCGATTCAGTCGGGCGCGACTACGGCGATCTTCGTCAACTCGTGATGTAAAATTGTGGGAGAGGTGAGCCATGTATTCAATTTCTCTCAGTGACGATGAAAAACGTCGAATTCTGATTAGAACACGTCAGGAAATCGAAGGCGAAATCATCAAGTTGTCGGCTTCTCTCGGAATTGATTTCGAATCGGTCGAGAATATTGCGGATCTCCCTATTCTTTGGTCTGATGAAGAGAGCGATTCGTATATTCCTGAAACGGATCCTTCCCGACATGTTTATGATCTTTTGACCAACCTTATTGGTCGTTTGATGCAACTTGTCAATAAACTTGAAGGCCCTAACAGGCTGATTTGATGCGTCGCGCCTATGCTCGACGACGCGGAAGTTGGATTTTTTGGCTCACCGCAATCTTTGCTTTTGTTGCGCCAAACGCTGTAAACGCCGCCTCGTACACGGTTACTGAAGAATCCGAATGGACATTCAGTCTTACCGAGGCGAAAACCGTATATATCTACGGAAACTCTAATCGAGCCTGCAACGAGGGTGGAGCCGACCCGTACCTGTGGTTGTACGACGATGGGCCTGAAACGGCTGGGACGCTGATCACCCAAGATGATGACGGCAACCACAACTCAACTGATCAGTGTGTGTCGTCAAAAATTGTTGCGAACCTGAACGCCGGGGATTATCTGATTCGGGCAGGGTATTGCTGCAATCAACGCGGGTTGGGATTCGACGGACCTGACTATGAACTGGTCATCACAGATGTTGAGTTGATTGGTGGAACGCCGACCACCACGACCACAACTACTACGACCACAACGACTGTTCCGCAAACCATTGGGGCACCAACAAACCTCGCCCTGACTGTCGACTACTCCAACGGAACCGTTACCGCCGACTGGGATGCGCCAACAGACGGGAACGTTGACCCCGAGCGTTACGCCATCGGTTTCGGTCTGAACGACGAGGGGAACGCTGGGCCGTACGGAGTGGCAACCGGAAACGTCGGCGACGAGAACGCCCTCAACACCCAATACACGTTCAACGCCTCGTATCTGGAGAGCCTGTTCAACGAGGCCCACGGCCTGTTCAACGTGATGATCCGGTCCGACAATGACACAAATGCGAAGTACTCGTCGTGGACTCCTGTGTCATCCGTGACGATCATGAACATGCCGGATGTCGTGGAAGGCACGACAGTCAGCCAAGTTTTTGGTTCCGGAGTTGATGTGTCGTGGACGCCCTCATCGGACGGTTTCGTTGACCCGAGTTATTTCCGCGTTGCGTACAACCAGTCACAATCCGAGGAATCGTTTGAGACAAATACCACGAGCAGCAATTCCATCACTATTCCTTATTCCGCGATCCCTGACGGCACGTGGTATCTGAGGGTGTTGTCATGCGGCTCCGAAAACGATTGTGCCATAGGGAATACGGTCGAGGTAACCGTTTTTGACGAGGAAGCATCATGGGCAACGACAACAACGACTTCAACAACAACAACGACGACCACCACGGAGGTGCCGCCATCAACAACTACTTCGACCACTACGGTGCCCCCAACTACGAGCACCACCACGACAACCACCACATCAACTCTGCCCCCGCCGCCACCGCCGCCACCGGCAACAACGACGACGACTACTACGACAACCTTGCCACCGACGACAACTACGTCAAGTACCACGACAACAGTTGCGCCGACGACAACAACAGTTGTCACGACGATCCCGCCGACCACAACAACAGTCGCTCCGACGACCACAACTTCGGTGCCGAGTGGAACGACTACTACAACCGTTGGAACAACTACTTCGACAACCATCGCTAGTACAACAACCACAACGGAGGTGACCGTTGCACCAACAACAACCATCCCCAGAACCACAACAACCACAACGAATCCGGTACGTCAACCAGAAACGGTCAGCGAAAATCCACAAAAAATTGCAAAAGCCGCAGCGGTCACAGAATCAATCGAGGACGACCAACTTGCGGGTGAAGTGTTCAAAGTCGTTGCCGAAGAAACCGTAACGGTTGAATACGTCACAGCGATGGTGTCAAACGAGAATTTCGACACATTGGACGACAACCAGATTGGCCAGATCGCTGCTGCTCTTAGCGAGCAGGAGGACGAAGTAAAAGAGGTTTTTGAGGCCGAAGTGAACATTTTTGACGGCGCAACAGACGATTATGTGCCGGCTGGTTCCACGGTGACTGTTGCCGAAAGGCGTATAATTGTTGCAGCAACTGCGGTCGTTATGGCTGTTCCGGTTGCCGCGCCTTCACCGGCTGCGCCCTCTGGCGGGGGTGCGCCTTCAGGCGGAGGATCGGGGGGTTCTTCTGGCGGTGATGGGGGATCAGATCGAAAGCGCAAACCCTGAGGGGGGCCAATGTTTAAACGGTTAAGAAATGAAATATTTGCGCTTTCTTGGACTTTGGGCGGCACGGGTCTTGTCCTGATTACGCTGTCTGGGGACACTTTGAAATGGGGTCTTTGGATCAGTGGTGCATCTCTGGTTTTACACATGATCGGTGTTGTTTTTACTGGAGATGACTGACTGGCGTAGTGCTTATATGCGATAATGGGGGAACACAAGAAGTGAGGTTCTTCTATGTCTAAGCGCCCTTATACAGGTTTTGATGTCATTGCTGGCGGTAAACGAGCCGGTACAGAAACCCTGATTGATCTTCTTGAGGCCCATTTCGGGCTTTGGAATAATGGATCGTTTGGTGTAAGAAAGAAAAGAGGGAAATCCTCTTATAGCGTACACGCTACAGGGCGTGCGGCTGACCTTTCTTGGCGTGGGGCCCCTCATCGTGGGCCCGGCAACTACGAAGCAGCGTGCAAGTTGATGGACTTTCTCGTTGCCAACGCCGACGCCCTCCACATCGAGGCTGTCTTCGACTACTACCCGGCTCCGTTCGGTCGCGGATACAAGTGCGACCGTGATGCGTGGCAGGTGTACTCGAAGAAGGCGTTCTCTGGTGTGCCCGGCGGAGATTGGGTGCACTTCGAGATTTCGAATGCCAAAGCGGACGATGCCCAGTATTACATTGACACAATGAAGCAACTTCTTGGCGACCCGCCGAAGGAAGTTAAGCCATCCGCCGCTCAGCCCGCCCCTAAAGCGCCTGCTGGGAAATCGCCTTGGTTGACTCAAGGTTCCAAAGGTGACGAAGTAAAAGAAATGCAGAAAGTTGTTGGCGCTGAGCCTGTCGATGGTGATTTCGGGCCGAAAACCGCTGAAGCGCTCCGTGAATGGCAAGCCAAGCATGACCTGCATGTGGATGCCATTTGGGGTCCGGGTTCAGCAGCCCACGCCAAAGAATCTTGCGATCACGAATCAAACCCGCCCGCTGAAGGTGCCGAGCCGGAAAACTCTCCTGCTCCCACTTACCCGGGAAGCCCACTCAAGAAGGGTTCGAAGGGTGATGACGTGAAACTGGTTCAGACTGTTGTTATGGCCAAGCCGGACGGTGATTTCGGGCCCGCCACGGAGCGTCGCGTCAAGGCGTGGCAGAAGATCAATGCCAAGTGTTGCGGGCCAAGCGACGGTGTCGTCGGTCCAAAAACATGGGCATGCATGTTCGGGTGATCGGCAATGATGGTCGAAATTATTGTCGCTGCAATTGGGGCACTAAGCGCAGTCGCAGTTGCTCTCACTGAAAAGAGCCGTCGCGAGAATAAACGCGACCATGGTGTTGTGTCAACGAAACTTGACATGATGGGTAAAAGTCTCGGAAGGTCGATTGATCGGGTGGAGGAGTCCGTTCAGCGAGCAGAAGAAAAATTGGACAATCACATCAATGAGCACGCCAAAGGATCATTTGATTAAAAGGATTTGGCGTCTGCTGGTCTGGGGGGATCAGTATGAAAATGGACATGTTGGTCAACATCCTGTGGAGGATCGTTGCAGTATTTGTGGCTTCTGCGCTAAGTGTGATCGGCGCTGGCGCGATAGCCGGAATATCGATTATGCAATCTATGGCAGTCGCAGGCCTTGCCGGTGTAGCGACTGTCGTCGAGGGTTTAGCGCGCGCGTTCCTCAACGACGGTGAACTCGACAAAGACGAAGTGAACCAAGTGTTCAACGCCGCACCTACCAAGAAGCCGGGGACAAAATGAAAGACATTAAAGATCGGATCATGTTGGTGCTGGCGATCGGTGTGATGGGTTGCATCATGCTTGCTATCGTCGGCGATTACGTCGTAGCGTCTTTTGAGACGTTTGAGACTGGTGAACCAGTTGATGTTTCTTCCGATGTGATGACCCTCGTGCAGACTGCTCTTGGTGGTGTCATCGGCATTATCGGCGGGTACTTTGGCGCCAAAGGTACCAAGAAAGACGACTGATTGTCACTTTTTCATATTGTGAAGACGCAATTGGGCCGCGAGCCATTCGGTCCACGCCAATTTCTCTGCCTCGTCTAGTTTGCTGAGGGCATAAATACGGTCCGCTGTCCACTCATCAGGTGCGATGGCGCACTCGAACTCCTCAATGGCTTCGCCGATCGTCTTGAGAAGACGTTCCGCTCTTTTGATGTCTTTGATTCCACGTTCGATATTCATGATTTCTCCGTTTCTATGAGGTTTTTTCCTCATGCCGGATTAATCCGTCCGGACGGTCAGAACTGGTCAATCATGTCGTGACCCCCGACGTTATGTGGTGTAAAATATAAGTGTTCGCGGCGTTCGCCGCCCTGTACAAAAACCCTTGTAAGTCATAAATCTATCTACTAAGGTAAAGCCTATGAGCATGACATCGTCCCAGTTCGACCTCGCGTGGAACAACGACGGTCACACCTTGACCCTTCAGATCAACAAAACCGATCTCGACATTTTGCAGGTCAACTGTCCGGGAGACGGGCCGTGCATCACCAGACATGGTTGCGTAGTCAAATACTTTGTCGAGCGATACGGGTTCGAGTGCAACATCGGAGTCTGTGCACCCGAAGAAACGCTGGAAATCTGTTGGGCTCTCGTTGGCGACACCTACGATCTTGAGGTGTCGCAACTCTGGTTTGTGCCAGTCAAAGACGACGTTTTTTACGCTTGGATGTCGTCGCGGGCTTAAACCCGATAACGCAGCACCCGGCCAGTTTCCGACTTTTTTGCTGCACGGGTAGCCATTCGCTGCAAAGCAAAACGGCCTTCGATCGTGATGGCCCACTCGTCGTCGCCGGTTTCTTCCAGAAGTCCGTGCGAAACGAGGTGTCGTGCCGTTTCACGAACTCGCGACTCTCTTTCAAAACGGTGCAAGATGTGCACCCCGTCCGAGGCTGTGACATAACCGACGGCATTTGTTCTGCTCGCCGCTACGAGAAGGAACGCATGACTTGCTGAATTGTAGATAAATGGAAGTCGACCGGTCTGGTTCATCATTGGTTGAAGGATAGGAAAACGGCCCCCGACCTGCAACTTTCCGTAAATTAAAAAGGTTCTTCAGTCGTGGAAGGGCGACGTCGCGGCGACAAAACAACCTTTGGCGGCTCTGGCGGCGGAGTAGAAATTGTCGGTTTTTTCAACAAATCCAAAAGTT
>Ga0208917_1000009_pt1 | contig 116179 bp, 124 predicted proteins | sample DEB08_DNA_10_FD_185500 | JGI IMG/M metagenome (GOLD analysis project Ga0208917, IMG submission 185500) | Aqueous microbial communities from the Delaware River and Bay under freshwater to marine salinity gradient to study organic matter... | ecosystem: Environmental > Aquatic > Marine > Coastal...
TCATCAATCTGTTCTTGTTGACGAGCAAAGAAAGAATCAATCTCATTATGAATTTCAATATTCTTTCCAATAATAGTATCAAGATTCACCTGAGGAATCTCAACGTAAGTGGTATCAGATGAATTATCGTTGATAAGTTCCTTCAACTTACTATCAAGAGATTCTGCGGTTTTAACTTCAGGTTCAGAACTTTCAGTTTCTTGTTCATCACCCTCAGTAGATTGTTGTTCAGTGGACTGTTCTCCACCTTCAGATTGCTCCTGAGGTTGGCTTTCAGAAGACTGTGAATTTTCAGAAGACTGAGATCCCTCATCCGATTGAGTATTTCCCTCAGGATTCTGCTCTGCTGAAGACTCTTCTTTATTTTCCTTTTCTTTCTTACAATACTTATAAAGTTCTTCAGCAGCAATCAGAACATCGGCAAAAGTTTCTGTATTAGCAATCAGATCAATAATTTCTGCTTCTTTACCTTGCTCAATACGGACATCAACAAAGTTGCCAATCTTAAAGTAAAGGTTGGCACGGTCGGCAAGATTAAACTTAGAAATATCTTCATTAGCAATATCAAAGAAGTCTTGCTCATTCAGTTCTTTATATCCACGATAGAAAGACTTTCCGATACCAAGATACTTACGCTTCATCAATTTCTCAATGCGAGCATCTTCTACAATATTTACAAATTGAAGGGGAATACTAAAATACCATTCATCACTTGGAGTGAAGAGTGCATGTCCAACCTCATGACCCACCAGCATGTCATATACGATGCTAGAAGCACGTTCCCACATAGGAAGAGTTAGAACTCTATTCAGCACATCAAAAGATGCTGTAGAAACTTTCTTGTGCTCTACCACCAAATCCTCAGTGGCAAGCAGTTTGGCAAGTTGAGATTTGATTTCGTGGTTGACGGTCATTGGTCTTTTGCGTGTGGACCCACTATACAAAAAAAGGAGGTCCGAAGACCTCCTAGTGGACAGTTTAAAAAGTGGTCTCAACCGAGAATAGAGTTTTTCCAATCTTCACTCATTGCATTCATAATACTGAAAGCAGTCTTTTCACTATCAGCATATCCTTCTCTAATCAAATAATTAAAAATAATTGAGTTGTAATCATCCCTCACCAATTTAGTTGCTGGTTTGCCACCCATAGAAATAGTTCTCTCTTGAGATTTCTTTCTCATATCACGAAGTTCTTTTGCTTGACGTTGCATATAAGAAAGTTTTTCACCACCACTTACATCAGAAACAGTTCCACCTTTAGGTTTCATTGGAGAAGTTGCTTTTGCTCCACCAGTAGTTCTTGCTCCACCTGTAGATCCACCAGTAGTTCTTGCTCCACCTGTAGATCCACCAGTAGTTCTTGCTCCACCTGTAGATCCACCTGTAGTTCTTGCTCCACCTGTAGATCCACCAGTAGTTCTTGCTCCACCTGTAGATCTACCTGTTCTTCCACCTGTAGCTTTTTCTTTTGCTGATGATCCAATACCATCAACTGAAGAATCTTTCTTTTTACCCATTCCCCCAGCAGCATATCCAGCAGCAACTCCCAATCCAGCAGCAAGAGCAGCTTTTCCAAATCCTGAACCTTTAGGTTTACCTCCAGTAGGTTCTGGTCCAGCAGATAAAGATTTATTGTCTGAAGTAGGTTTGTCAGATTTTGATGGTGATAAAGCTTTTGGTTTTTTTGGTCTTGGAGTCATATCTCTAATTGATACTGCATCTATTCGCGCATCTGTAGCAGCACTACTACCAGTCTTTGCAAGTGGTCCTCCCTTAGTTGAAAGTGCTCCACCACTACCAGTCTTTGCAAGTGCTCCACCACTACCAGTCTTTACAATTGCTCCACCACTAGTCTTTCCGGTTGATCCACCTGATCCCCAAGCTGGTTTTGGTGCTCTACGTTCACCAGCCTTAATATCTCTGGTGCCCATCAAACCACCGCCAGACATTTTATTCATTCTTTCAACATCCATAAATTGTTGAGATCTTCCTGGCAATGATGCCTTTGGTGAACTTCCACTGAGTTTAGGAGCTGATGTTACATCTCTAACTGATACTGGTTCTATTTTTCCACTTGCAACTCCACCACCTTTAGTAGACTTAACTATAGCACTAGATTTTGATGATGCTGGGGGAAGAGATGCTTTTGGTGCAGGTGATGGAGGAAGTGATCCTCCAGGAAGGCGACTGGATGGTCCAGTTTTTGGAATACCAAGTTGCTTTGTTGCTTTTTTGGGAAATTGATTCCAAGGATTGCCAATTTTACTGGAAACCTTTTTAGCGGCAGTCTTAACGGCGGGTAAAGCAGCAGATGCTGCAGTAGTTGCCGATCTAACAATTGGAGCTGCAGCTTTTGCAGCAGTCTTTGCACCTGGGAATGCCATCATCATGGCAGGAAGCATTGTCGTAAGAGCAGTATCAGTTATTGCTCTCTTTTTAATCGTATCAGCTGATGGACCACCAGCTGCTTTATGTCTTTCCCATCCTTTTTGAATTGCAGATGGTTGTCTCACTGCCAAAGATGACGATGCTTTCTTATCCTTGAGCATATCAAGATATTTTTCTGGTTTCTGTGAGGAAGGTCCAGGTGCAGCATTCTTGGCAGCTCTAGCAGTTGCCTGTCTTGCCAGTTCATCATTAGCTACATCACCAGATAATTTTTTTCCCTTAGAACTATATCCAACAGGTCTAATTCCCTTTTTGGCAAGGGTCTTTTGATTCATTCCAGTTGCTGCTGCTTTTTGAATCCCTGGTTTCAATTTCTTAAGAAGTCCACCGGCAGCCTTTAGTCCTCTAGAAATTAATGCACCACGAACTTCATCAAGATACTCAACCTCTTCAGTTAAAATTGTATCAATACCGTAAGAGAATGATAGAACATCATAATAGAATTCTAATACTAATTCTTCATCTTTAAAGAGTTCTTCAACAAAATATTGAAGATCTGCTTCTTCTTCAAAGATCATCAAATCACTACAAAATTCAGATACTTCTTGAGAGATATTATTTCCACTCCTATCATACACACTATTGTATGCTTCCATCAATCCGCTATAATCTTTAGAATTCATCGCCCTTAAAATCTTGTTTAAAAATATTTATAAAAAAAAAGTGCCTTATTTAGGCACTTCTGATTGGTTGTATATTTTGTTATTTTAAAATCCTCGAAAATCCTTTTACTTTTTCAAATTTTGTTACAGAATCAAATCTGTCTTCCAATCCTACTTTATGTGATATTACAAAAATATTAGCATCTTTAATTACATATCTAATAATTTTTAAAAACTCTTCCGTTCCAAATCCATCTAGAGAAGAATCAAAAACTTCATCCATAATCAACAAGTTAGTATTTACTGAGTTTTTAATTCTAGCAACTTCTCTCCAAGTGAAAAGAAGTGCTAGATCAATTCTCATTTTTTCACCTTCACTAAATGAAGAATATGAAAAATCTTCATGAATTGGAGATTCTATAGTTTCATCAAATTCTTCATCAAGTTTAAAGTTGATGAAGAATTCCATCATTTGCAAATAACGATTAACTTGTTGATTAATTAACGGAAGATATTTTTTAATAATTTTTGTTTTTACGCCATCATCTTTTAGTAAAGAATTGGCAAAATCGTAATAAACGATTTCTTGTTTTTTGTCTGATAGTTTTTCTGTTGTCTTGTGGAGATTTTCCTTAAATTGTTCTAATTTCTCATGTTCAGAATTTCTGTCCTGTAGCTGACTGGTAATAGTTTGAATTTCATGTTCAAGATCTCTGATTTGTCTATTGTTGATCTTAGACCTAGTATTGTTTTGAGAAATATCATGAGTTAATTTGTTAATCTCCTTGGAAAGTGCATTGAACTGACGCTCTCTTTCTTGTTCAGACTTAATTGATTTTTCAAGTTCTTCATAACCTTCTTTAAGTTCTCTTGCTTTATTTTTAGCGTCACTAATTCTATTTAACCGAAAAGAATCTTCAATATTTTGTGTGCATGTTGGGCAAACCGTATTTTTATCAAAAAATTCATACTCTTCAGTAATAACAGATACTTTTTGGGAGATTTTTCCTTTCAAATTGTTTAGTTTTACTAACTTATCTTTGTAGTTAACTAACTTGTCTTGCTCTGATATTAGACTTTTAATTTCTTTGTGTAGTTCTTCATTAGTTTTTTCTAATTCATCAATTTCTTGATTGATAGAAATAATTTTATTTTTGTTATCTAGTATTTTTGAATTTCCCAGGTTCTCAAGTTCTTCAATAAAGTTAGACTGCATTTCTACTTTATCAAAAAGACTCTCTTTTTTTACATTTAATGATTTAATAATATCTCGTTCGAGTCTAATCTTATCCTTTATAACACCACTCATCACAGAGAATATTCTAATATCCAACAAATCTTCAATAACTTCTCTGCGATTAGCAGTTGTTAATTGCATAAAAGGAACAAAACTACTGCTACCAAGAATAACAATTTGGGTAAATGATTTGTAGTTTAATTTTAAAATATTTTCTTCAAGAATTCTTTGATTTGACCTATCGTCAGATTCTTTATGGAGAGTTATTCCATCAACTACAATGTCAAAGATATTTGGCTTTATACCTCTCCTTACCAAATATTGCTTATCATTAATACTAAACTCAATTTCAACAACACAGTCTTTTTCATTTGTAGAGTTTACTAATTGAGGTTTTGTAATTTTCCTAAAACTTTTATTGAAGAGAACAAAAGTTAAAGCATCCAAAATAGTAGATTTTCCAGATCCATTTGATCCAACAATCAAATTAGTATTATTTTTTTGGAAGTTTACTTCTGTAAAATGATTTCCAGTGGAAAGGAAATTTTTATAACGAATTTTTTTAAAAGTTATCATTTTCTGGGGGGAACAACAATATCATCAGTAGTAATTACAGCATACTTGTAGTTATACATTTTACAAGTTTTTATTGCAAGATCATCATCAACTTCAACTACATCCATCTCAGAAGATTCTTGGTCCTCTAGCATTAATGCATATCTAGTTGCATCGTCTTCATCTTCGAAAAGAAACAATACTTTTTGACCATTTTGATCTTGAACTGCATAAGCTCCATCATCTCTATTATCTTTAATTGTAAGAAGAAACATTTAAGTTACCTCACAAGATTGCCTGTATATATCTTGAAAAATCATTTTTATTTTACCCTTGTCCAGATTAAATTCAGAATCATCAATATATCTATTCAATATTGACATTGTATTTTCTTCTTCATCTACTTCAAAATCTTCCTTTTCAATTATTATAAAATTTTCAATAATTTTGAGATCTTCAACTCCAGCAAGATTTAGTTTGTCAATAAACTTATCAAACTCTTTTGGTTTTGATTTTTTCCTTACAACTACTTTGACAATTTTGTTTTTATACTTACTGAAATTAAATGTTTGAATGGGGGTATCATCATAATAAATGTTATGGAACAATTTGTAAGTGTTATTAATTGGAATAAGTTCTAAAGTTTCAGTATCAAAAATGTGAAATCCTCTAGTATCATCAACATCTGTCCAATACATTTCATATGGATTCCCCAAATAGAAAATCTTTCCATTATCAGATCTTGTATGATAATGTCCACTAAAAACTTTATCAAATTTATCAAATGATTTACTATCTAAACCATGTTCCATGATAACTTGCTTATTTACCCTAAAACCCTGAAACTCAAGATGTCCCATTGCACATTTGCAATTTGTTTTTTTAATTAGTTCAAAAGTTTTTTCTTGATTTTCTTTATTAATCCAAGGAAGAAATAGAATACTCAAATTTCCAATTTTTACTTCTGATGGATCTTTATATGTAATAATGTTGTCGTATGTTTTTAACAAAAGTTCTGGAGAGTTTATATTGTTAGTATCTTTATAGTATACGTCATGATTTCCAATAATCATATGAACATCATACTTTTTTAGATTATCAAATACAACCCTCTTAGACCATTCGAGACTTTGATAATCAATGGACTTTCTGCTATCAAAAGCATCTCCCATATGAATTACAGATTTTACATCATATTTTTCAAGTGTCGGGAAGAAGATATTCTTATAAAAAAGTTCAAAATAATCATGAAGATTCTTTGAACCTTTTTTTGCACCATAATGAGTATCTGTAATTACAGCAATTTTCATCTGTTGTTTCGGTAATGAATTGAATCCTTAATGCTATTATACTCCGAACTGTGCCCAGAAAGCAAGCTATTGTCAACCATCATGACTTCATCAAATCCAGTTCTTTCAATTATTTTGGCTTTAATTTCTAATTGCTTTTTCTCTTTTTGAATTCTTCTAAGAAAAGCGTAATGAATGATTTGCGTAAAATATGCAAATGGATTGGAAGATTTTTCTGGATCAAAGTTATGAATATATTCAACACAATTCTCAATTCCATCAGAGATCATATCTTCTCTAAACATGTAATTGACAAAGTTTGGTTTATATGATAAACGAGTTGCAATCTTAAAAAAACATTCACCCAAGTAGTTTGTAACTGGTGGTTTCGGTAAATCGTTTTCTCTAGAATGTTGTAATTTTTTTCTGTATACGATCAGTGCTTGTAACAACTCTTTGTTGTTGACATAATGTTCTGTCTTTTTCTTTGGCATGGCATTTTTGTATTCCTTTATTTGTTCACATTATACCACAGTATTGAAGTCTATTTCAACAGCTTGACATATGGTGCAAACATGATTAGAATAGGTTTGTTCCCGTTAGAGAAAGATAATAGCTCTTAGCTTTCTTTAGAGTTATTGAAGATATTTTCAAGTTTCTTTCTAGCTTCTTTAACAGAATCTATATATCCCATCTTAGCTGATGGTTTTATCTTCCCAGAACTATTATTAGAAACACTTATTTCATCATATTCATCTTCATCAATGAATTTATTGTAAAGATTTATTATCCTTTCATTACTAGTTTCTGTTATTGTAATGATCTTATCCATTTTAATAATATAGAAATCATCATCAGACATTTCCATCCAAGGTCTTACTTTTATGTGAACTCCTTGATGATTTTGAAATGTTTTCATTGTAACTGGATTCTGAAGAACAATAACAGTTTCTTCATTAGTATCATCTACCATTACAAGAGACATTATCTCTTCTCCAGAAACCAGTTTGATAATTGCGTAAAACTCTTCTCCCATTATTTTTTAAAAGGTATGTTTACAATATCGTAATTAAAATTTTCTTCATTATAAATTTTAATTCTTTCTATTAAATGATTGAGTGTATAATTGTTTCTTGATTTGTAATTGATATCATCGGCAATATCATATAAAACTGCTTTAGTTTTATTATTTCCCTTTCTTAAAACTCTACCAATTGATTGCAAATTCCTAATTCTAGATTTTGATGGTGAAGCAAAGATTACATTATGCAAATTTTTAATATTGATACCAGTGCTAAAAGTGCCATAAGAAGCAACAATAATTGCATTGTCTTCCCTTTCTGTGATTTCTCTAACTTTTTCTCTATCTTCAGTGTCTACACCACCATGAACAAAAAATACATGACGATTTTCACTGATGCTATTATTTATTAAATTGTATAATGGTTCTCCATGACCTTCAACTCTTGCAAAAAGAACTAATGTATTTCCCTTTAGATCTAAAGCTAAATTTTTAATAAAATTATTTCTTTTCTCATGATTTATAATGTATTGAATTTCATCCTCAAAGGTTTCAAATTTATGTGGATTATGCTTAAGTAAAAGAACCTTAATATCTAATTTTGCAACATGACCTTTTTCCATCAATTCATTAGTTTTAATAATTTTATATGATGGTCCAAATAGTCCCTCTAAAACCCATTTATGTGTTTGGGTGCCATCTAGAGTTCCAGTAAATCCAAATCTATATTTTGCATCAGAAAGTTTTGTCATTATAGATACTAATGATTTTGATTTAAACTGGTGTGCTTCATCTCCAATTACTACATTAAATCTTGAAAAATATTGTCGAGGAAGTTTGTATATAGATTGCCAGGTTGTAATAATTACTTGGGAATCTGTTTCTCTTTCCTTACCAGCATAAATTTTGTGGCAATATGAACCAACATCAAATCCATAATCTTCAAAATCTTTATACATCTGCTCTACAAGGGATGTCGTTGGAACAACTAAAAGAATATTTTGTTGTTTCGCAACATAATATCTCACTACTGAATAAATCATCAATGATTTTCCAGAAGCAGTTGGAGATATCAATAACTTTCTATTATGTCTTAAAGCGTCGTATACTCCCTCTATTTGGTAGTCACGGGGGGAATATTTGCAAATAGAATTCATGTAATCTTTGACACCCTCTTTTGAAATATTTTCATTCACTTCAAAAGGAAGACCATAATACTTATTATCTTTAAATTCATATGTATAATTATATTGCTCACAAAAACGAATAACTTTATCTAAAAGACCTACATATATTTCTTTAGTATTTACATTAAACAGATATATAAACCCATCCCACCATTTATTTTTGTATGCTGGAGCATACTTTGCATTTGGAACTTCAAATTGAAATGCATCTCTCAGTTCGTAGTAAATGTGAGGTTCTGCTTCAATCTGAAGAAATACTTCGTTCTTCTTTGAGATTACCAAATGGGACATAAATTAATGTTCAATATAATAATATTTATTGACAATAAAAAAACCTCTCAATGGGAGAGGTTATATTATTAATTAAATCCTGCTTGAAATCTATTCCATTCAATTGCATTCTTAATTTGAAATGTTCTATTTGATACTGTTTTAATTATCTCCTCAAGAAACTTGAGCATAATATCATAATATCTGATTTTAAGATCAATTTTATTTAACCTCTCATCGGCATCTAGATGCCTCTGTAGCGCTTCTTTATCTCTGACTTTATATGGAAACGGTTCTTGGTCATAAACCTCTGCTGGTGCCTTTCCTGAGTAGTAGTTATATCGTTCAAGCTTTACTTTATTGTAAGTTTCTCTTGATTTTTCTCTAAGTAAAGTTATTGTATTATATAAAGTATAATACTTAGCATGTAACTGTGGTATCTTTAAAGATTCATCATGTAAATTATCAGGATCAATTACAGAATCTTTTTTCCACATATCCTGAATTTCATCTAGATTCATAATCATCAAATATTTTTTTATTGTATTGTATATACAGTATACTTGAAAGTTGCCTGTGCTGTAAAGTATTCTATGTCAGTTTCTGAAGCATTAAAGTCGAGTGAAGATAATGATACTGGATATAAATCTTGAAATATAACACTTCTTACTGTATTATAGTTACTATTTAAAATATAAAGTGTCCCATCACTAAATCCTTCATTTATATCTTGAGATTCATCAGATGTAATTAAATCCTTATATTGTTTTGTTGTTTCTGGAAAACCAAGTCCTGTTATCCAATTGTGAATTTCCAAATAGTTTTCCATATTCTCATCAACTAAAAATGTTAATGTCAAATCATTATATGTAATTATATCCCCAGGAACATCAATGTTTTTTAAGTATGTTGCCTGCAATTCAGTCCCAAGACTAATAGCTGGTATTTTTGCAGTATTGCAAAAGAAGGATACTTTTTTATATTTTGATAATGTAAATCTAAATCCAACTGGAGATAAAAAATTTCTATTTTCTATTTGATTTGGAAATGTCATTTTACCTTTCTTATTTATTTATTGGTCATTTTATTTTTATATAAAAAAAGAGGGTCTGAAGACCCTCCATTTTTTATGAGTTGTGAATCTGATGGATCACATGAGGTTCTGAACCTTGACTCTTCTGTAGTATACGTTCGAGTTGGTTGAGATGTTGTCAGGAGCAACAGATTCGGTTGCACCCTTAGCGAATGGATTAGCGACAACCGCATAGCGGGTCTTAAATCCAATCTTGGGCTGGAATGTTTGCTCACCAACGGCACGAACCATTTGGAGAGGAACGTATGGGCAATAGAATAGACCTGCATCATAAGGGTTGGTTCCCTTATAACCTACAACGTAGAACTGGTTAGCAGCAACGTTTGCAGAATATGGATCGATGTAAACTCTATACTTACCTTGGAGAACACCAGCGAAGGTATTTCCAGTGTCATCAACGTTCAAGTTAGCGTTGAGTGCAGGGGTATAATCCAGAACACCTGCCATCGTGAGTGCTGAAGCAACGTCTGCGGAGCAGAGGATCATGTTGCCCTTTCCTCTACGAGTTTGCTGTGCAATTGCGTTTGCATCGCGCTCGATCTGGAAGATAAGACCCTTGAACTTCTCAACTGACCAACGACCGTTTGAATCAACGTCAAGGTCAAAAGCACCAGGGGTAGCAGTGTTAACCTGAGCACCAGGAACAGCAACTTTATAGATGGTTCTGATGATTTCTCGGTTGATTTCAGCAAGAATTTCAGTGCTGAGGATGTTTGCCAACTCAGCTTCTGCATTCAGACCGTGGATTGCTCTGAGGTCTTGTGCAAGTTCTAGCGAATATTCTGCCTTGAGTGCGCGTGACTTAGCAGTTGCAGTAAGCTTTTCAATCGAGAACGCCATCTCGTTGAAATAGTTGTCTGCAGCATCTCCGAGTGCTTCAGAAGCACCGGTTTCCATACCACCGCCAACGTTATACTGGCTATTGCCAGGAGCAGCGTTATTTGCTTGATTTGAAGCATCGAGGATTGAAGGATTGCTTCCACCTTGTGCCGTGGTTCCAAGACCAACGGTTCCATCGGTGAATCCACCTTCGAGATTGAGTCCCTTGTTCTGACCAGAGAATGCAGAATCGACTTCGTTGTAGAAAGTCTCTGCGCCAGTCTGGTTGTTGTAACGCGAACGCATTGCAAAGATGAGTCCGGTAGGACCATTCATTGGCTGAACGCCGCAAAGATCATAAGCGATCAGATTAGGCATTGAACGTCTGATTAGTGAAATCAGAACGGGATCAAAACCTGCAACAGGAGTTCCTGTTGTGTTTGAAGCACTACCACTAAATCCACCAGTTCCGGCAGAGTTTGTTGGGCTTGCTTCGCTGAGGAATGCTCTTTCCTCACGTAATTCTTTCTCTTGGTTCTCTAGCAGGATAGCAGTTACCGCTCTACGATGTGAATCTTTGATTGGATCCATTCCTTGATAATCAAGGATTGGTGACCACTTCTCCTGCAGATATTCTGTATTGTACATCTGCATTTGAGTTAACCTCTTTAAAAAAGTTTTGTTTGACTTTATGATTTAAAAATCACTTTTTAGCGACTCTACTAAGAGTTTGAAGATAAGCATCCATTACTGAAGTTGCTGGAGTTGAAACTTCTGCTTCTTCGGTAAGTACTTCTTCATACAGACTCTCAGAGTCATCTCTTTGAGCACTAGTATTTGCTGGGAAATATGATTCTCTCAGAGTAACTAGTTTCTCACGATAGCTCTCTTCACTATCAAACTCAACATTTTCGGCAAGAGAAGCGAGTTTGTCTTTTTGTGAGAGTGCAAGACCCTCAGCGACATCTGCAAAAATTACATCAGCAACTGACTCTGCTAATCTTCTATTCAGAGCAACATTTCTTTCAATTTGCTCGTTGAGTTTTTCTTCCATTTCATCAAGTTTATCTACCATACTCTCGATTACATCATATTTATCTTCAGGGATTGTTACATAATGATCTTCAAAAAGACTCTTCATTCCATTTAGGAATGATTCTGTCATTTCAGACTTAAGACCGTGCTCTACTGCAAGTGCATTTTCTTGAATCCACTCGTCAGCAACATACTCAAGGTATGAATCGACACGATCTACAAGTTCTTCTTTAATCGTTTCTACTTCTTCGATTAAAGCATTTTGATAATTTTCTTCGAGTTGCTCTTTAATTTCATTTACTTTTGAATTAATTGCAGACTCAAAGATTAAACGTGCTTTTTCTTGGAACTCTTCAGAAAGATTTTCTCCTTCTAATAGAGCATTAACATCAGATTCAATATCGTATTCTAATACTTCTTCTTCCGTTACTTCTTCAGTTTCAATTTCTTCATCAACCAAGTCCTCCTCAACAATCTCCTCTTCGGCAACAACTTCTTCAGAACTCTCAGTTTCTTCCTTTGCAGTTGCCATAGGTTCTGGTGCAGATGCCTTAGCATTTACAACATCTCTAACTTGAGATAAAGTTGCGCCAGGAGTTTTGAGAGCAGAAGAATCGTCATCGGGACGATAGTTTTCTGGAGTAGGGCCACCTAGATCTTCCCATGAACCAGTTTGACCTGGAACCATAACTCCAGATGCATTCTGTGCGATATTTTGCATGGGTTCGGCAGGTGCTGCCCCTTTGGTTACTACGTTTTCCATTTCTTGTAAATTACTACCAACGGACATTGTTTTTAGATCTTATTTGTTATAATCTATATTTATTTATAATTTAAAGATTTGAAAGAAATTCTTGGAATAAATTTAACTTATGTTCTTCCAAAGCTCTCTGTTGAACTAATGTATTAATTCTCTTTTGAGTTTTTTCGGCAAGATGTTCGCGAAGTTTTCCTCCTTCCCAAACCCATTCTTTACCCTCCATGATTCCTTGAACAAAGGCATCTGGAGCAGAAGGATCGGCAACAATATCAGCAGCAGTTGCTAACATAAAGTCTTCACCAACAACTTTACAACCATTGCGATCTTCTTTCAAAGAACCAACACCACGTGAAGAAACACCAAGCATTACACCCTCATCAATAAGAGAAGATGCAATCTTTCCCATTGGAGTGCTTAGAAGTTGAGCTTTACCTTTAAAATTATTACCTTCTCTAACTAATGAGGTAATTTTATGGGAAACTCTATCAAGATTAACTGTTGGACCATCTGGATGTCCGAGTTCACCAAGAGCACGTCCTTTGTTTACAAAATTCTCACAATATCTATTAACTTCTCTAGAAAGAGTATCTATTGGATACATTCTTCCATTGCGATTTTTAATATCTCCTTGTAAGAAGACTCCTTCAATATAGAGTTTTTTTGAACTTCCTTTACCTTCAGTAATAATACTTACTTTAGATACTTCTTCTGTGATTAGTTTCATTTTTTTAATTTGTGTATGCTACTTTATTCGCAAAGACTGTTGATGCTGTAATTACTCCACCTCCAGATAATTCACCAAGAACAGTTGCAGTATATTCTTTCTCTACTGTCAATCTTTCTCCAGCAGATAGATGAATTTCAACAGGGGATACACCATTATCAATTATTAATTTTACTGCAGCGTTATTGGTATTAATGACCGAAAATACCGATGCATTATCAATAGTAGTGATTGTGGATAAATCAAATGATAAAGATAGTGGTTTTACCGTCATTCTTCATTCCCTCTATTGAACATTGAATTTGCAACTTCTGGTCTAATCGAGTCAATTCTTTCAACAGATTTTGCAAATAATATTTGCTTTATACTATCTGAAATTTCAGATGGTGGCGAGTTAGTCGCAATCAAATCTATAAGTTCTTCCATAAAAATACAATGATTATTATAAATTTATTTATATTTTTCCTCCCTTAGGAGTTTTTGGCTCTGGAACTTCTACAGTAGAATCATCAATTCCTGGTTCCATTGGAACTTGTCCATTTTGACCTTGCTGCATGTCTCCTTCCATTGGAAGTGGATTTCCATTTTCATCAACAGGAGCATTTGGATCTGGTAGGATTCCTTTTTCAATTTCATCCTCAATTTGAATATCAATCTCTATGATTTCAGAGTCAGTTTGACGTAAAATTCTTCTGCGAACATATTCAGTAGAGTAATATTTTCCAATGAAAGGTTCGACAGTAGTTGCTAAAGTTAGTCTATTTGTTAGCAATTCTGCTTCTTTTAATTCTGCAAAATGATTGTCATATAAGAAATCATATTGAATATGATCACTCATTACATTCCAATCTTCCAAAGAAACAATATTCTTAAGTATTAATTGACTCTTTAAAATATCATTGAACAAATTTGAGAATCTCTTTCTCAATCTACCCACAAATTTTGAGAACATTAATTCATCACGAAGAATTTCAGATGATCTTCCCAGGTTAAATCCATCTCCACCACCAGCAATTCTTGTTTCTGGAACTCCTAATGATCTATAGAGTTTCTTTTGGAAATATTCAACGTCAGATAGCTCACCAAGATTTTGTCCACCAGGAAGTGTTGTAATCTCGGTTCCTCTACCACCCTCTCTTCTTGGAAGCCAAAAATCTTCAAGCATACTCATATACTTTTTATCATCACGAATTTCGCCACTACTTGCATCATATACAAGTTTGTTTCTATAGCGAGACATGACTTCTCGCAAGTATTGCTCAGCCTTTACCTTTGGAAGATTGCCAACATCAATGTAGAAAATACGACGTTCTGGTGCTCTTGACAATCTATAGATGACGAGAGAATCTTCAATCATTCTCAATTGATTGACAGATTTAATTGCCTTATGCAAATAAGAAAGAATAGTTCCTTTATTCCTATCAACAAGACCTGAAGTGCAGTATGTGATAGAGTCTTTTGCAATTTTTATATTTTTCTTTGGCGCCGAAAATGCTGTTTGTCCAGAAGGAGTATATACATAATATTCTTCAATCTCAGGAAAATCATATGATTCTCCACTAGATCTTACATTTATGTTTATAGTTTGATCCGAATTCTTTTTCTTTTCTTGCCTTATATGTTTAATTTTTAGTGGATCAATATATCTTAGTTCTTGAATTCCTGCAGAGGGATTTTTTTGATCGATAACTTTCAAATAAAATACTCGCCCATCAACATACCAATTCCTAAAAATTTCATGAGATTTTCGATCAAAATCGATCATCTCTTTAATATACTTAAATTCAGATCTTATAATTTCTTTAAGTTTATCACTTGCATTTAAGTTAGATAATTCAATTTCAACTGGAGAGTCATAAAGATCACTTACAATCGCTTCATTTACAATGCTTTCAATAACATTGTCACATTCTGGATGAAGTGATATTTCTCTATATTTTTTAATTAAATCATGCTCTGTCTTATATACCCCTTCAATATCTACATATTGTCCGTAAAAACCTGACTGAATATAATAATCAACCCCGTCCTCATCTGACTGAGGAACGGGGGAAACTACAGAGTTGGGCTTATTATTGTTATCTTCAATCGAAAAACCAAAAAGTTTCGCCATTTTATAAACTTAATTTAACTTATCTTATATATTTAGTTGATATTTCTTCCGCCAGCAGCAGAAGAGTTTCCTTTAATAGCTTCCCACCAGAGAATCTGGAATTCAACTGTAAATTGTTGAATTGTGCTGGTCTCATAATCAAGAGCAATTGAACCAACTTGAGATGGGAAAATGTCATAGAAGTGATATGCTCTTAAAGTAGAACCATCACGATCTAGTTGATATACAAATGCATCTGCAGTATATGAAGATGGATCCGTTTCTCCAGTGCTATCTGAAACTCTATTAATTTTATTCATCCAGTTTTCAAAAGCAGATCTGATTGAAAAATCAGTATCATTCATAATGGTAACTGTCCAACTATCAAAGGTTCTGTCACCAGCAACCTGTAAAGTTCTTCCTCTAAAAGGAACAGCAATTGGAGCAATATTAGAAGCTGGAAGATTTGCAGCTTTTACTAAGAATCTCGATTTATCGAGAACTACTGAACTTGCTGGTGCAATTCCTGGGAAAGATAATACGACTTCAAAAAGGTTTGATCTTGCACCACCACCGGTTAACCTTGATTTGAAGTCCGTAATTTTTCTTAGTGGTGGTGGATTAAATTGATTTCTTGTTGCCATTGTTTTTTAAACCTCTAAATTAAAAGTTACCGATTACTTCTTCAAAATCAACACCAGTCTTAGTGGCAATAAAGTTCAGACCAACAAAATTAACTGATCTTGCAGGTTTAATGTAGATATCCGCAATAAATTCATTATTATCAATTACTGCAGCAGTATTGTTGGTTTCATCACAAATGACAACATAATCAAAAATACCTCTCTTAGCCTGGACATCACGTAGGAAAGGTTCAACCGTATTTACAAAGTTTGTTCTTGTCAACTCATCATTAAATTCAAAGAGAGAATCTTTAGCAGCTCTTCCAATTGCCTCTTCTAGATAGATAAACAATCTTCTAACATTAATTCTATCGAAAGCAGAAGCTTTTGCATATCCAGTTCTATCACCAAAGAGAACCATTCCAGATCCTGGCGAGAAGATTACTGGATTAATTCTATTTGTATAAAGTCTATCTCTTTGTGATTTTGTTGGATTATATGCAAGTTTTACAGAATTTAAAATTGCACCTCTATTTGTTCCTGCTGGTGAATACCATGGGAAATTATTAATGTCATTCCTTGCACAAATTCCAGCAATGTCTCCATTCAATGGAACATATTTAAATCCATTTGTAAATCTATCGAACATATACTTATGTCCAGTATCAAATACTGCATAAGTAGAAGAAGTTATTGCAGAATAAAATTCTAAAATATTATTAGTAATATCTTCACTTGAAGATTTAACTGATACTTTATCATTTGTATCAGTTAAAGATGCACCTCTATGTGGAGAAATGAATGCAATAGCATCTTTTCTTTGTTCTGCAACTTGAATTAACTTATTTGCTAATGCTTGGGCAGATTCTTTACTATAAGCAGTAGATCCCATTAGCAGAAAATCTACATTAATTTCTTCAGTATTTTGGAATAAGTCATATCCAGATACTAAATTTGGCAAGTCTGTTTCAAATGGTCCTTTACCATTAGCAGATGTTGTAATTCCAGATTCTCCATTATAATTTTTACCATTTACTAAAGTTAATGTTCTTGATCCAAAAGAACCAAATATTAATCCATCTTTAGTTGGTTGATCCCAATTTTGAGTCTCTGGTAATGTTGGATCTCCCTCCTCCAAATAAGAATATGGCATCAACAAAACATTATCAGATGTTGAAGTAATTCCAGAAGGTCCGGACAAACCGTAAATATATGAAGAATTATCTAATAAAAACTTTCTCCAGTAAGAATCACTACCAACTGAAAATTTTGCGTTAGAAGCTTTAGAAAGATTTAGATTTTTTTCTAAAATTGTTCCAGCATTTCCTGTAATATTGCCAGAAGAATCTATCACTACAATGTGAACTTCATCATCCAATGTTCCCCTAGATTCTGCAAATTGAGATGTTCCTGGTCTTGGAGCAATACTATTCCAATTTAAAGTGACTTTTTCATTGACATCTATTGTTTGTTGATCAAACCAATCTTCCGTATTTGCAATTTTCCAGTATGAAGGAGTATTTAAATTACTTTCTATTTGCTTACCTTCAGTAAATTTATATACACCATATGGTGTATATTCTGCAGAACTAATTATATTATTATCCTCATCTACAATATAATTAACTTTAACGGTTAAAACATCATAACCTGCTGCTCCTGAACCTGTAGATACTCCGGTAACAGTTCCTCTAAGAAGTACAGTTCCAATGCTAGTTGTAGTGCCAATTCCAGCAATGCTATCAGATTCATATTTTTGATATACGATAGATCCTACTGATATGCCACTATCGGCAATACCGCTATTGTCAAGACCTATGCCAAGATCACTACGTGCTACAGAAACATATTGGTCACTTTGTGCATCAATTACTGCAACTTTTATTCCATTTGCCCAGGATCCTGGATTTTTTGCAGAAATGAAAACATTTGCAAGAGGATTTTCATTATATCCTAAATTATTATAATCTTCATCACTTTCAATAGTAATTTCAGCATCTAAGTCAACTGCTTCGGAACTAAATCCAATAATACGTGCATTCTTAAGCTTATCACCACCAGCTCTTACTACATTTAAAGAACCTCCGTATGCCAAATAAGATGAAGCAACTAACCAGTGCTCAAATTGCTTATCATCTTGATATGGTTCTCCAAAATTGTTTAGTAAATCGTTTTCATTCTCTATTAAAATTGGATAATTTACAGGACCTTTTGCAAAAGGTGCTACAATTGCTCCAATTTTATCTGAAGATGGAGTTACTCTACCTACAGTTAAATCAATTTCTTTTACTACAATTCCAGGAGATGCTAAATTAAGTGGCATCTTTTACTCTCCTACAAAAACCAGAATTAATCTAGAAATATTTATAAATTCCTCCTTTTTTAACTACCTATAATCCCACATATATGACCTATCACCATATTCATCAACGTTCCATACGTCAATTGCCTCATTTTTATTGTCTTTAGATGCTAACATCCAATAATCTCCAGTATTTTTATCTACAAAATTCTCCTCTTCACTTACACCATCTAAAATAAAACCAAATGGTGCCATATCTTGTTCTATTTGATTTTTTTGTTCTTCATAAATTCTTTTTCTAACGTCATTATCTGTCATTTCTCTAAAATAGTCTTGCGCAACTAACCAAGAGAATATTACTAAGCACATTGCCAAGTCATCATTACATCCTTCTTCAGCTTCGAATGAATTATGCTTTTGGGAAAAAGTTGTTAATTCTGAAATAATATCGTAATCTACAGTCAACAGTTTATCATCTTCTAATAATGTTTTTAAATTAGAACAACCCAATTTCTTAACAGCTGCAGTCATTCTAACGCCAAGTTGAGATTTCTTTCCACTAAATCCCGATCCAACAACTTGACCTGCACGCCCTCTCATGGCACACATTAATATGTTGTCATATTCCAAATCAAAGTGTAGAATACTTGCTACTTGATCACCAATATCATTTACCTCAATCAAAATCCAAGCATCATTATATGCCTTTCCAATTTCTTGAATTATGCTTGGAAAAAGCATGGGCTTTATTTCATTGTTTCTATATTTTCCAACAACACGATAAGGAAATCTAGTTATGTCAAAAACAATGAATGCCGAATAATCGTTACCCATACCACGAGCAACGTCAACTGTAATTAAATAATTATTATTTTTTTCTGGATTATGATATATGTCAAGACCTGCATTTTTTCTTAATGGGTCTTCATATACTAAATTTTTTAATTTTGCTGGATTAATTAATGTATTGACAGACCCCAGAAATTCGCACTCAAACTCAACTTTGAACTGTTGCTCAGATGTATTCGCAATTGTCTGTTCTTTCCAAGCCTGGTCCCTTCCAGGGACCTCTGACCAATGAACTTCTGTGGGCACGTATTCATTCTTATCTCTTTCGGCATCATGCCACATTCGATAAAAATGATTCATACCTCTAGGGGTAGAAACAATAATTACCTTTGTGCTTTGGCCAGAAGAAATAGTAGGATAAACAGAGGCAAAAAAGTCATCAGCAATGTGATTCGGGATGAAAGCGAATTCGTCAAGAAAGATGACATTATAGGATCCGCCTCGGACAGCAGATGAAGAAGTAGAGTTAGATGAAATTTTGGAGCCATTTTCTAATTCTAAACTACCTTTGTTCCATGATATAATACCTTGCTGCATCCATTTTGGCAAGTTTTCATAAGCAAGTTGTAACCTTCCAAGAAGATCTCTTGCAGTTGATGCTTTGTTTGCTAGAATTGCTATGTTAACATTATCGTTAAAAACAGCGTAATGTAGAAGATATGATACACAAGTAGTAGACTTACCAGTCTGACGTGGCATTTTACAGATATTAAACCTATTATCATGGAAATTCTGAATAAGTTTTTCCTGAAATGGATACATCTCAAATGGCACAAGACCATGATCAAGAGAAACAATCTTAATATAGTTTCTTGCAAAATATACTGGGTCTTCTTTACATTTAAGGAACTCAATAATTTGTTCCTCTGTAAACTCTATTTGGGTATTTGCCTTTTTTAAATTCGGATTACCAAGATAAATATCGTCACTCATAAGATTACCTAGTTTCTCTCCATTGAATTGAAACAAATGCTTCAGTATCTGCATTTGTAGTTAAGTTCTGTATCACTACAATGAACATATTGCTATCATTACTATCTATATTTTGGGCAATAAAGTTGGATTTTGCACTGGAAGGACTTAATGATATTGTTCCAGATGCTTGTTTTCCCGAAGGATTATTTGCTGCAACATAACCAGTTATTTTTGGGTATGCACCAATTAAGTTAAATGAAGTTTGAGCACTAAAGTTATATTCAATAGAAGAATCTTCTCCAATACTTTCCCATGTTCCACCGGTTACATTTGAAGTATTTGGAACTCTATAAAGAGTCCATTTGCATGGTGATGATGTTGAAAGAATTTGAAGATCTGTAAGTCTTATTACAGATCTATTTGGATATCCATTAAAAGTATTTTTTAATCTAATAGCAGCAATGCATTTGATATGATTTGGAGAACTATTTGATCCAGTAATTGTAATTGGAGCAGTTACTCCAGCAGCATATTCAAGTCCACTTTCTTCATATCCACCTTCACTTAATACTGTAGAACATATTTGTTGCATAGAAGTAATACCGATAGTAGAATCGGTATTTCTAACTTCACATCTAATAGGTAAAGATGGATGACTCCAATATACGTTTTCCTCTACATTAGAATGATTAAATTCATGGCAGTAAATTAAATTTCCTCCAATAACAAACCCACACCTAATTCTACCTACTCCTAACCATTGAAAATCTGTTGCAAATAACTGAGTTTTTGTAAAATTAAGACTTATTCCAGATTGAGTTGATCCATCAAGTTTGTCTAAATTCCAATCTGATTGATTTATAATAGTATCTGTAGCGATTCCGGAAATATAATCTCTTTTTACAATAGAAATAGATCCATTACCATCTTGCTGAACAAATACTCCATTTCTATCATCAAAATATCCAGTTCTTTTTACTGTATTTTCTCTAACATCTTGGAAATTAAAACTTGAAAGTGCAAATTGAGATTTTCCTGGCATGTAATGGTGATACATTCTAGTTTGATGTATCACATAATCAGAATTTCCATCTCCAACTATAAGTGATGCAGAAGCTTTATTTGTAAGATGTTCTACAGTAGATGCAGCTCCAACTTTTTTGGATAAAATATTTTCATTTAATCCATATTGATGGGAATAATCTGCAAGAGTAAATGGTTCTGATGTTCTTGATCTACCAAAAGCATCATATCCACCACTTCCTGCTCCTGTAGTTACCCCACAGTTGCCAATATTGCCGTATCTATCGGCACACATAAAAACTTCAAATAAAGTCCTTTCTTGATTCAAATAATCTTGTTGATTTTTATTCCACTGAGCCATAATTAGTTAGTCCAAGTTAGTCTTTCTGGTTGATATCTTTGTAGTCCTGTAATTTTTAATGTGCTATTATTATTTACGTTTGATGGATAGATGTTATGGACAACAGCACCTGGATATTCTCTTTGAATCTCTTCTCCAAGAGATTCTCTAGTTGGAATATTTGCACTAGTTAAATCCATTCTATACAAATTACCTTGCCACATTACATCTGCAGTAAATGACTCACCAAAATTTTTTGGTTCTGGTGAAGAGTTTCCAACATTCAATGTTCCGTTAAAATCACCTTGAATAGTGATGTTTTCTGATAGATCTTTTTTCATTTTAGCAATTCCAGGCTCTGAGGGACTTGTTAATTCTGCTATCGGGATCTCTAGCAGTTTTATTTGATGTTAATTTACTTTTCATTCCTTTCATTCGAGCACAAAAAGATGCTCTACGGGGATTTCCAACTTTTTTACTTGGTGCTTTAAGATCAGATCCGGGATTTTGTCTTTCATATGATTTTCTTCCTTTCTCATTTAATCCACCTTCGGGATTTTTTCCGGATTTTCTAGTCCATGCCGCAGATTTTGCTTCAGACATGAATTGCGAAAATGTAATTCCATCAAGGGATTCGGATTTATTTCCCCAGCTAGAAGCACCAACTTTACGGCACTTTACCAATGCTCCAGATGCATATGCACTAGGCCAAACTTTATATCTGGACTTTACCTTGTGGTAACAAGCATCTTTCTTTTCAGTGACCATTTTAGCTTTACCCCTTCTATTTGGATTAGGATCTTCTTTACGTTTTTTAGCAGCTCTCTTGTTTCTTTTATCTTTACTCATTGCAGCACGATCATCTGCATCTCTACAAAAAGGTTTAGTTTTCTGTCCAGGTTGTTTTGCGCATGGTTTACCATCATATTTACCTCCTGCCTGAACCCATCCACCACCTTTAAACCAATCTCTCAATGAATATCCAGGATCTTTTGCAGATTTTCCATCGCGCTTTTCATCCAAAACTTCACCTTCAACTTCATAACCTGCCTTTACGCAGCGGTTGTAAGTTTTTCCAAATAATTTTTGAGTTCCTTTCTTTTTATATCCTTTCCAACATTTTTTTGCTTCATCCATGTATCCAGAAGCAGCATCCATATTATGTTCAGTATCAGTAATCTTAGCTTGAACCCATGCAGGAATATTTTTTTCCTTTTTACCAAGAGACTTTCTCAGTTTTTTTATATTTTCTACAGTTTTATTCAACTGAGAATGTGCCATTGATATTTCATGGTCTTTTTTCATGAGAATTTTATTGATCTTTTGGCTTATTATTATTTAGAAATCCTTGTTTTAGTAATTTTGATAAATCTGAGGTCGATCCAACAAAAACTGCATTATTTGTAACGTTATTTGTTGTTTTAGTAACTTCAGAATCAATATCTCTAAGTTTTTTCTGTAGATCTATCAGTTTATCTGTAGTTTCTGAAACACTTTTTATTAACTGTCCAGCAACTTCATACGCTCTTGGACTTCCACCCTCACCTGCAACTTCCATCACTTCATTAATAGCTTCTTGTCCTTTTTCTATTAATGAATATAAATTTGCTCTAACATAATCATAATCTTTATCTATATGATCAGATTTTTTGGATTTTACTATTTCAGTATTAGTTACAGTAGAGTCTACTTCTACTGGCAAAATATTGTCATCATTAATATTATCCATGTTACTACTTGTCTAATTGATTTGTTGGACTATAATCTTTACTGTCAAAATACATTTCAATTGATTCTGTATATCCATAATCATCTCCAGGGTTTGCATCAATAGGATCTGGAGTAACAGTATATCTGACTTCTCTTGTTGCAGTTTTTATATTAGTATCAGCATACATATCAACTTGAACTTTTCTAATGAGTCCATCTGTAGAATCTGCAATAGGACCAAATAAATATGTTTTTGCAGTAAAGTTAAAAGTATATATTAATATTCTTCTGCTATTAAAATCACCTTCATAATCATCAGTGAAATTTATACTATCCAAAACAATTGGAACATCTCTCTTTTCTCCAATAGAGTCTGCTAAGTCTATAGTTATATTGAATGAAGGTTGGAAAAATGGAAGTATTTGTTCGGTAACTTGTAGGGCATCATCTTGAAATTTTGACATTAGATTTAATTGAAACCCAATGTTATATGGAACTGGTAAAAATACCTTTTTAATATTTTGTCCATCACTGGATCTAAATGTTTGTGTTACAGAAGATTTTCTTGATGCATCATATTGTATTGATGTAACCTCAAAAGAAAGTCTTGGGAGAGTAATTGAAACTGGTTTATTTAATTGTTCCTCTTCTCTCAATCTAGCAAGAAATTTTTGAGTTGGTCCATAACTCAATGGAACTTCAATATCAGATAGAGTCTTTGATGTTGGATCAATATGCTTAATGTGGATAGTATTGAATAATGTCCCAAATCCAATTATTGTTTTTCTTATTATTTCGTGATAAAAATATGTTCCTAACATTAGTAGTTCCCAAATGGATTTTCTTCTGTGAAATCTAAAATTTCAAAAGCTTCATTTTCAATATTAGTATTATCAGAATATTTATCATTAGTATCTCTAGAATCATACTGTTTCACTACATAAGATGCTAGAGATGTTGATCCAACAACAGATTCTCCAGAATAGAACAATACATTATTTGTATCACTAGATATTGGGGCAACATTTAACTTAAAGTTTAATGAATCCCATGACTTCACTCTTGCTTTTACGCCAGATTGTGAACCAGTAACTATTTCATTGAAAATATAAGTTCCATATCCAATAGTTTCTGCTGGTAAGGATATACTAACATTTGGACCTGGAGACTTTTGAGTATATCCCAATCCCGTATTTGCAACATTTATGGAGAATATCTGTCCATTTGTTACAGAAGCAATACCTACAGCAGTTGCAAAACCAATAGGATTATCGGATGGTGGATCTTCTACTGTTACAACAGCGGTTTCTGTAGTGTATCCACTTCCAAAATCAAACATTTTATAACCAACAACAGCAGTTCCCACACCAAGACTGCATGTTGCTATAGCTCCTCTACCCGTATCACTAATTATTTCTATTTTTGGTGGGGTAATATAATTTACTCCAGCAAACGTTAATATAATTTCTTCAATTGAGTGGGTATTGTTTTTATTTGTTGTTACTGCTATCGCTTTTGCAGTAATTCCAATATTTGGTGGTGATTCTATTCTTATTTCTGGTGGAGTTAGATATCCATAACCATCGTTGTCAAGGTAAATTTTATCAATATATCCTGTCCCCATAATTGCAGAAGCTCTTGCACTGGTTCCAGCACCAATAAATTCTACAGTAGTAATGTATCCTTCATCTTCTAATTGAGTATCAATTTCTTCAATACTAGTATCAATAATTTCATTTTCATATCTGAATAGTTCACATCTCAATTCGTAAACATAATTCTTCTGTAGTTGGTAAAATGGAGATTCATGTTCAACGTATTTAATTTCAAATATTCTTTCGCCTAGTGGGAAAAATATTAAATCACCCTCTTTTGGTCTATCTGATATTTCAATGTCTTGTAAATTTTTGATTAACGGTGTTATGTAAAGTTCAAATTTTTCTCTTGATATTACTAATGTTAAATCATCAGACTCTTGAATTCCAAATTTAGACAATAAAGTTCCTTGACCACCATATCCATCATATGTAGAAACGTATGCTTCTATAGGAAAAGCAGCATCAAATTTAGATTCTATTACTTCTCTTATTATGGTATTCTGTAAAATATATTTTCTTGGAATATAGTATACATCAACACCATACATTTTTATTTGTTCATTAACAAGATCTTGTATAAGACCTTGTTCACCCTTAGATCCTTGTAAGAAAAATGGATTTAACATATTTTTATCCTATCATATCAAGTGGAGGTAATTCATAAGTTGAAGACATTTTAGACATTAAATCTTCTATTTCTCTTTGCCCATCATCATAAAGTTGTCTTCCATTAAACTCCACTCCACCAGGAAGTTTTACTCCTTGGAATTTAATTAAGTTTTGTCCCCATTGCTTTTTAATAGATGATGTAATATACTGTTTTAGGAATGAATCATTCCATATTTCTTCATAATTTAATGGATCTAATGCTCTGTAGCAATCTATAATCATATATTCTCCTGCTGTTAATGCAGACCAATCAATATCTAAATACAATCTATTAGATCTCTTATTAAATCTTATTTGCTTTTGTGTAGTGAGTAAAAAGTCAATATCTTCGAGATATGTTTTAGTCATTGCATAAGTTAAAAGTTCTGTTGATCCCCAATAATAAACATCATTCAAAAACAATTGATATTTTATACTAAACATACCACTTGCAATACTATTAGAACCTTCAAATTGATATATTTTGTTGACACCTATCACATAATCTGGAATTTTTAAATAATTGCTGGTTTCTGCATATGTGAATGTAGTTGCTGTTCCAACTATATTAGTAGTAACTTCTGTTGATTCTACTCCAGGTCCATCTGTTTTACTTGCTCTTCCTCTATCAATATCTTCTTGAGTTATTTTATACTTCAGGTAAGTTTGAGCAACACCGTCAAAGTGACGTTCTTGAAAATATTGAATGCAATCATCAACAATATCATCAATTTGTTCTTCGGCAACATTTATCTCAAGGACAGGTGCGCCTAACCTTCTTTTACAATATTCAATTAATTCTTTTCTACTTGAAGGTTTTGCCATTAATAAAAATGCTCCTACAGGTATATTTATATTTCAACATTCATAAGAGAGGTAATCACTTCTTGTTGTTTAAGATACATTTTGCAGAAGTATTTTGATATATTTTTCAAATCATCCATTTCCATATTATCTACTAATCTGGAAACCCTTTCATATTCAAAATTTTTGGACATTGAATCTAAAGAAATGCTATTTGGATCCATTTATAATCTCCTTAAGTAATGATTTTATCTCTTCAATATCTTTTTTGATATTTTCTATTTCATTTTGTTTTTTCTTCCTATTATTTACAGTATTTAAATACTGATTATAGGAAAGATCATCAGTATTAACAATAGATCCTGATCTTTCATCTCTGTATAAATTTGAATGTCCTTCTACTCTGATCATCTTACTGCAAGTGCTCTAACGTCTCTTAATACAATTGGATATGCCTGATTAGTTGATGACATAACAACTTTAATTTTAAATCCAATAAATTGTGGAAGATTTCCAACTGAGAATTCATAATCAAAAAATTCATTAGATTTACTTGGTCTAACAAATAAATCTGGCAATCCACTATTTCTAGATGGATCAACAACATCCAAATATCCATCTCCATCAGAATCTGATGTTAAATTATCATATCCTGGGAATAATTCATAATTCTGAAGAACTTCACTAGAATCAGGTCTAATTAAACTATATAGAACTCTAAAGTCTGCTGATGAATGTCTATATGCTGAAATAATAACTTTGAGTGATGTTGCTGGATTTTTCAGCAAAATATCTCTAGTAACATATGTAGCAGCATGTGGATCTCTATCGAAAGTATTTACTCTTAAATCTGTAGAATAATCTGTAATAGGACTATTCACTCTATAAGATCTAAATTCAGTAAAACAATTATCTAAGAAAACTATTGGTGATAGATATTGATTGCTTGTCTCTAAAGTTAATGCCGAAGTATATGATTTATTTCTGGGAAGTCCAGATAGGAAGTTATCTTCATTTACTTTTGAACAAACAATTCTAGTCTTATCGAAAGTATTTAAATTATTTAAAATTACGTCTTCAAATCCTAGATCCTCAAAAGATACTTCAGTTCCATTTGCACTTGTTCCACTAACAGATCGAATTCTTCCAGTAACTTTTGTGGAATTTGTTGGGGAAACTATATTAAAGTATGGAACGATTGCATTATATTGTATATTTTCTGATGCAAATACATTAGGTCCACCACAAGATAGTTGAGATGAGAACGATAGTAGTGGATAATTTAAAGTTGTATTATCAATTGATCTATCTGGACCATTTGCAGTTCTATCAATTTCAATAAAATATCTATCTATTCCTATGTCATAATCGCTAATTGTATGAGTGGTATTTATTCTCCTTAAAGATACTCCTTGCAATTCATATTTTCTTATCGGAGTTCCAGATGGATAGTCAAGTGTTAACGTTGAATCTTGTCCTCTAGAAACAATATCTAGAACTCCAGTTGAAGTGCTTTCATACTTTATAATTTCATTTTGAATAATTGCATATCCTGGATTTTCACTACTTACTGGAACACCTTCAAAAGTTGAGAATTTATCAATATCGGATACCGAAATTGTAGAGTCTGAAGAAGATACTGCTTGTGTTATAGTGTATGAAATATCTGATGGTAAAATTCCTGATAATTTTATTTTATTATTGCTTGCATACATTCCATGATTGAAATGATTTACCGCCATATATTTTCCAGAGAATATTTCGGAAACAGTATTTGAATTTGTAATTAATACTGGAGGAGTAAATGTATTTCTATTTCCTCCACTATCATATACTACTAAATTATTTGTTCCATCTACAGTAAATGATTCTCCTTGAACCCCACCAAGATATAATGTATTAATGATAGTTGGATCTGTAGTTACTATTAATCTTCCACCTCTACCATTTGCGGTATCAACTTCAATAATACTTCCCTCAATATAACCTGATCCTAAATTAAATGGGGATGGAGTAGCACTAATAATCGCACCATCTGATGTAACTATGTCACATTCAAGCCCAAATGCATTACTTCCAACAGAACTTGTTGCAAAATTAAATCCATCTGAATATCCAGATCCGCCATCAAGAACTGCTAATGAAACTACAGATGCTCCAACAGAGACTACTGATCCATAATTTTGATCTTTTTCTGTTTCAGATATCTTTACTCCAATTATTGAATCAATATCATATCCGAGAGTTGAGATAGATAAATCATCGAAAGTTACAGATATTCTTCTTGGAATTGTGGTAACAGGATTTTCAGTTAATCTTCTTACATATCCATTACTCCTATCTAGGGTAGGATTGAAGAAATATGCATTTGCGGCAGAGTTTTTGAACTTGCAACGATACAGTCTAAACTTAAGATCTTGGAACTGATTTGGAGTCCAAATGGATCCGTTTTGCGAAAGGAAGAGACTACCCATCGCAAATTGTTGAGTATAGAATTGAGTTTCTGAATTTGGCAGAGTTGATGGTTTCAATACTGCTTTACCCATTTCTGCAATGAAAACTTCGTATTCAGTGCTTTCTGGTGCCAATAATACTATGGCATATTCCTGATTTGGTGCCAAATATATTGGATATGGTAGTTTTACTCTTGTTGCAACATCACCTGCAGTGGATGTTGCAATATCACTTGGTTTAAGAACAACTGGAGGTCCGATAACAACTCTAGTTGGAGTTCCCAATTCAACTGTCCTGATCTGAACGGTAATTGGATTACTTCCAGAATCTTTATTTGCAAAGAAAAGATCAAATTCACATAGGAATGAACCTTCTTCATCATTATTAGTAGTTCCAGATCCTCCTACTGAGAATGATTGTGCAAGAGGATCAAAATATGCATCAACAGTGTTTTGAACAGTAGTAGTTGTTGTTACTACTGTCGTAACTGTAGTTACATTTGTTATGGTAGTTTGATACTCTTCAACAGTTCCTTCAGATAAATATTGTGCTTCTGCTGCTGAAATTTGAGTGCTTCCTGGTATTATTGGAGTATTATTTTGACTAGATGTAATTCTAAATGTTTTTGTTCCAGTATTAATCCTTACAGATGGTGCAGGAACTGTATTTGGATCTTTAAGGAAGAATGAACCAGCAAGATCTCCAAAGTTATCTGAAACTAATTTCAAATCCTTAACATAAGAAACAGCACCACTAGTTTGTCCTATTAACTTTGTTCCAACATTTACATATCCAGAATATAATCCCTGAGCTTCTTCTGAAAGTGCTAATAAATCAACGTTAATAACTTTAGAAGTATTTGTGTAGTCATCAGGTAAAAGTTCAGATCTAATATATGGGTTTACTTCATATACAGTTGCTGGACTATTAAATGAACCAGTTTTATGATTTGGAGCTGCTACTCTAAAAGAAATAATTTGATTATTTTGTTTATCATATCCAATAACAGTCTCACCAATTATATAATCTTTACTTGATCCATATTCTTGCAATGAACTATCTGAAGCAATTTCAATAAACTTTGGAATAAAGTCTACAGCACTGTTCCCGTCTAAGAATTGGTAATATCTAGTATATGGTTTTGTATTTGTTACATTAAAGGTAACATTCCTCGATCTCATATACTCTTCAGCATATGTGTCTACAAGGTCAGTTCTACTTGAAGAGCTGAAAGAAGTGCTAGTTGATGTGGAAGTTGAAGTGCTACTTACTTGACCAGTAATAACTTCTAATCTTTCTCCTTGGGCAATATCCCAGTTTGCAATTTCAGTTACAATATCTCTACCTTGAACAGTTTGAGATGATGAAGAACTACTTGAATTTCTGATGTTAATGACAACATCTTCCAATTGAATAGTTCTTGTCCAATTATCTCTACTTGGGGATAATGTAACTAGTCCCCTATAAGTTACTACATGGAATGGATTTACATTTTCAACTTGAGTAGCTAAAGTCTGTTCTACCCATAATTCTGGTTCATAATCCAATAAGACACATGGACCTCTCTTTACAGCTTTAGTATCAATCAATTCATAATCGGTAGATAAATCAATTTGACTATCTCCAACATTTAATTTTGGTGCTAGGAAATTCTTAAGACTATTTTTTGCAGATAGGGGAGTTAGTCCACCAAGATTATTACTTATTTCAGAAAAAGTATATAAAAGATCTGCTCTATCCAAATCTTTAAATGCATCTGCAAAAAATCCGGTCTTAAACCTATTAAATCCTTCAGCATCTTGTATTTGAAGATTTTGAGTATTTAACTCCAAAAGTGATAAAGAAGTTACTCTTTCAAGATTTTCTAATCTATTTTCAATGACACCAATGTCTCTCATTGTATATCTTCGATTATCTTTAATCGTTATCAATGCATTTTTAATATCATATAGATATGGTGGAACTTCAACAGTTGCTAATTCCATTATATCATCTTTCTTTACAGGAGATTTTGGATCTGAAGCAGATTGACCCTCAAGATAAATAAAGTTTCCATTTTTATCCAAATATACTTTGTCAATTCTTCCAAGATATCTGTCATATGATAATAAAGCTCCTTCATTTGGAGATATATTTAAATCAATTTTAGTGCTAAAATCTCTATTTGTGTAGTAAAATGGTGATACGTTTGTTTGACTAAATCCTTCTGTTACTCTAGGTCTGAAATCCAGAACATCAGATGCTCTTATAGTTCCAGAATTCAGTAGTGGTATATTTTTATATTGGTCACTAGGATATGATAAAACCGAAATAATATCGCCAGTATCATTATTTGGAACAGAAAAATAATCAAATACTATTAGAAGTTTTTTGGATGGTTCTTCTTTAGATAGAACTCTTACTATTCTAGAGTAATCATAATATTGTTCTCTTTGACCTTTATCTAATCTATAAGAATTTGTTAAATTCAAATAACTTCCATCAATTATTTCTCCAATTTCACTAGATAATCCAGTTTCACTAAATGTTACTACTTCACTTTCTATAAATCTATTATTATTTAAATAAACAATCTCGACAGTCTCTGCAGATTTTGAAACTACTCTTGCTATACATCTGCTAGAGTTTCCAATAACATTTTCACCAACAATAACATTTTCCTCAACATTTAATACAGAACTAAATGTCAATTTGTCTAAAACTGGAGCATTGGTATCTAAAGATTCATATACTGCCCACACTTTAACTACATCTGGATAATTCAGGCAAATTTCTTCATCTTGAACTCTTAAACCATAATATTGATTATATGCCAATCCGTCATTAATTGTTGTAGATGGGTCACTTCCAGACTCTTTATATTTTGATAATGTAATATTTGTTACTTGACTGCGAACTAATGTTTTTGATTTATTGGTTATATTTTGTCTACTAAAAGTTGCAATAATAACATCTGTTACTTTATTGGTATCATCGAAATTAGAAAATGTTACTTGATTTCCCGAAACTGTAACTTTAGTAGAATCTAAAGGCTCTATAGTTCCATCTGTATAATGAATGGAATATCTCTCTTCATCATATGGTAAGAAATTTGATGTATTTGGAACGTCAAAATCAGATACTGAAATTACAATAGGACTACCAGCTGATCTAGTTATATTAGTTTGAGCACTAAATGTTAAAGATACAGAACTTAAATCTATAGAAGAAATTACTCTATCTGGAAGAGATTCATATAAACCTGTAGAATTAGTATTTACTACTCTTGGTGATCCTATAGAGAATGAAGATGCGGTGAAACTTCCTTGGACAGTTCCTTCACATACTCCAGCAACACTTAAAACTGATTCTAGTGTTAATGAAGAAGCATTTACTCCAGTAATAACATTATAAACTTCATCTGAAAAATCTGGATGCTGATATCTTACAATATCTCCAACATTAACTGTAGAAAATGAATTTCCAGGAGATGTTGCTTCACCAGTAGGTCCTATTACTAAAGTGTCTGAAGCATTAAATCCTACTGGGGTTACATTTTGTAAAACAGTGTCGCAAAGAAATGCATTTTGATATGAAGTATTTGCTACATCTTGATATACTTGCTTAATATCAGAAATACTATATGAAACTGCTGTGGAAATAATATAATTTGTTTCAAAACCATTAATTATTAACTTTTCACCAGAAGAAAATTTTCCAGAAGTTTGCGATAGTAATATAGTAGATGATCCTCCACCAGAAGTAACTGCATATCCAGTTGCACTACTATCTGCTCCTTTTACAAATGAAGATTCTGGCAATTCAGCATTAGATATTGTTCCACTAGTCAACGTTATCTTAGTGTATGTCTGAATATCATAAAGATAAAGATCCCAACTAGATTCTGGTCCAGTATATTTTGCATCTGTCAATGAAAAACTATAAATTTTAGCTTCTCCAATTTTACTGGTAGTAAATGGATTGCCAGCAGTTCTTCTTGCATTATGCAACTCTACAATATAATTTAATCTTGGTGCTCCATAAACATTATTTACTCTAATTAAATTTCCAAAATCAAAAGTAACTATTTGAGATTCTACTTTTTGCGTTTTTCTTGGTTTATTGGCATCAATTATTGTAGTGACTGGTTTGTCAATATCAAATCCTCTTACATATGCCTTTCCTGGTGATAATTTTAGGCACATTAAATCATCTGAAGGTATATTACCCTCATCGGTAAATTCATTTTGGAAAAATAATCCTTCACTATCAATATTATTATTTAAAGAGTTGTGTAGTGATAATTTGAATGGTGCTACAGAATAATTTCCAGATTCTTCAAATGTTCTTTTTGCCAGATAGTCTCTAATTAATGAATATTGGTTCTTTACTGTAATTTTCTTTATATCTCCACCATCTATTCTGAGAATTTCTATAAAATCGACATCAGATTCTACTGTTCCTAATTCTTTCTTATCTAAAGTTAATGTCAATTTAAATCTATCTGATCCTGGTGCTGAATAATTATTAAATCCTTTAGCATTATCATACAATTGATTATCATCTTTAGCACTTACAATTTCTTCAGATACTTGAAGACCAACCCTGTATGATGGAGTATTTGTATAATAATCTAAAATTAAAGTTTGTTTATATACCTTTGCAAATGTCCCTCGTATGAAGTATATTCCATCAGTTATTGATACTGCAGACCCAATAGCGGTAGCGTCTACTTCCAATAAAGTTGCAAATGGAGTATCTTCATTAATTACAGTATTTTCACTATAAGTAATTGCTACGTTTGATATTAACGATTCTCCATCTTCAAAAGAACTAATAACATTATCATTATTAGCATCAAGATATTTTACATATAGTGTAATATAATCTAAATTGTTGGTTTCATTTGGAAATTCTATTCTCTGAACTATTGCAGTTACTCCAGAGGTTTCCCCTTCAATTTGCTTTCCTATATATTGCTCAATATATGATCGAATATCAATATTCGAGTATGTTTGATTTAATTTAACAGCAAAATATTGAGGATCATATGTAACACTTCCAGGTATTACTAATGAACCCTCTTTAAATATATGACTTCCAAAGGATTCAATTTGATTTTGTAGTATTGACTGGAGATTATTTAATTCTCTAGACTGAATGGGAGTCCCAGGCTTAAATAATACTTTATAATAATTATCTTCAGCATCGAAATCATCAAAATAAGGACTTACATTTAAATTAGTTTTTTGTGCCATTGGTTAAAATTCGAGAATGATTTTGATGTCTTCTTTTTGTCTTTCATTTCTATAGACTAGAGGTCTATTGTCAATATATAAAATATCCCCCGTTCTTTTATTTATCTCTGAAGAAGCAAGTCCTTCAGTAAAATTGACTCCCAGATTTACAATTGAATTTTGGATGTTTGTAGTTATTCCAGAGAAATTTAAAATACTTCCAGAAAAACCACTAGATTCTCCAATTACGTTTAATCCTGCATTGGTAAAATCTATATTTCTCCCATCAACAGAAACACCAATATAATCAGTTTCATCATTAGAATCACCATTATAAAGAGATCTATCAGTAAAATACTTTAAAACCTTAGTATCGTCATCATAAGATGCTACATATCCAACTGCAGTCCCAACTCCAGTAATTGTTTGTTTAATTTTTTCTCCAACTGTTGGAGAAAATTCATTTACGCTATCAAAAATAATTGATTGTAAATTTGAAAATTCTCCACCATAATAAATTTGATCCGATGCATATTCTTTTGGATTTTTTACAATACCAATTTGACAAAATCTAGAATTTACTGGAAAATCTCTAGTTGAAGAATCAAATCTAGTATATAATAATACCTTATCTGCACCCAATTCGGTGTAAATATCATACCCATGACCTTTTGATGGTGGGATAATTGGAATTAATTTTGCTGGATTGGATATATTTCCAATTGGTTGTAAATTTCCTAAGTCAACAATACCATATGAATATCCAGAACCTCCGGAAGTTACGGTAGTATTAATTATTTCTCCTGCGGAATTTGTTTCTATTGAAACTTTAGCTCCAGAACCATCACCTAAGATTGAAACTTCACCTGAAGTATATCCTGAACCACTTTCAGCAATAAAAACAGTTTTAATCTGATTTTCATTTAAATCAGAATTGCCATATTCTCTTACACTTACAATATTTGAGTCAGTTGATGTTGACCAGTCGTTTGGTAATGGTATATATTCTGTAGAATCAAATTTTATAATATCTGAAGGTGAAATAGTAAACAAATATTTCCACACATATCCATCTGAACCATTTCCTGCAGCAGATGGTTCTAAATCAGTAAATTTTGGTTCATATTGAGATTGATTTGCCTGATTATTTCCTGCACCACTTCCATTTTTTATGCAAATATACACATTATATTCACTATTAATTACATAAAATTCAGAATCGAATAATCTTGGTCTTTTTGATACTGTAGTTAGATTTGAAAAACTATAATCATGTCTATACATATCATATTTTTTACCTCTAACCCAATCAACTCTCTTCACAACTCTTCTTACACTAGAAGAAGTTACTCTTTTTCCAAAAAGTAGAGTATCTTTATATTGATTCAAATAGCTAAGATTATCAACTGGATTTGGGACAAAACCTTCAGAAACACCTGGAGATCCCTGCCAGTTTTCATTTCTAGCAAATCCAGTATAAACACTTGGATTTGGCAATCCAACCCAGATATAATAAGAATTTGTAGAATCTTTTATAGATTCTACAAAATTCGAAGAATTTTCAATTCTAAATTGATCTGTTACAAGTGCGGACATCTATATAACTTTTTTCTTATATTTATACTATTAGAGCACCACTATCTCTGAATCCAAAGTTTCTTCTCTGAATGATGGGATATGTTGATAATCCAGAATTATATGAATCAGATGTCATACCAACACTAGAAGTATATCCCATTATATCAATATCTAGTGGATCAACAGATCTTCTCTGGAATCCAGAAAGTCTTCCCCAAGAAAGTTTTCCTACAGGATAATTTAATGTTCCTGAAGTTGTTATTCCAGAAAGATTTGATCCGGAATCGACATTGCATACTATAGTTCCAGTTGAAGAATTGAAAGATGCAACTTGATAAATGTTATTGACAAATGATGTGGATATTGATAAAGTATTTGATCCAGAATTATCTAAGGAAATGACTCCCTGTCCAACATTAGTCTCAGTAATATAAAATACTGTTCCAACAGTAAAATTAGTGAACGTGAATGGGTCTCTACTAATTACAAATTCAATTCCATCAGCAGCACCAATTCCAGAAGTTGGAGATATGCTAGTTACACTAGCATTAAATCCTTCTAGATTATTTACGCCAGAAATTAATTCATAATTTTTTGATGGTATAGTTGTTCCAACTCCAACAGCGTTTGTAAATACAAGAGCATCAAAATTAATTATAGTTTCATCCTCATAATCAAATAAACTAATATCATCAACATATATTTCTGTTGAATTTGCATCAAAATTACTTATAATATTGGCAGTTGGATATACTTGAGATGATTTTAATCTTCTTGCTTTTGATAATTCCTCATTATTAAGTATTAAGTCAGATTTTTGTTTTGTCCAATGCAATGGCTTATAATTTTGATCATCTATACCAACATACTGATATATATTTGTCTGGAAAACATCAGAGCTTGTTATGGAATAAACAATTCTTTCATCTTGAGTTTTTGTATTTTCAATTTCATTGTTTAATACAATTTGAACAGTATCTCCAATTTGTATAGTTTCATCAATATCAAATTGAAGACTATCTTCACCTCTAGTTCCTCTATAGAAGAAGACCTTAACGTCATCAGATTCTTTTGGCGGGAAAGTAAATGTGAATGTAGATCCACCATTAAATTGATATGATTTTATTGGTTCTTGTAAAACTCCATTTATAAAGATAACTAAAACATTGTTCAAATCAATCAATTCAGACTCTTCGTCAAGTTCATCAGTCTCAAAAGTTAAGTTTTCTCCTCTGTAAATTAGTGGGAATCTGACTCTCTTTCCATCTTGATATGGTGCTAAAGAATCTATATAATCAAGTTCCCCAATCTGAATAGCACTAAATTCATCAGAAAATGTATCTACCACAGTAATTTCAAAATCATATATTGGAGCAGATAGATTTCTATCAGTAACTAGACCAATTGGTTTAAATACATCGCCTCTTCTAAAACCATAACCATTTCTAACAATATTAAATCCTTTAACTTCGTAAAGAGTAGAACCAATACCAACAGAATCACTTGGTCCTACATCTAAAGTTATAAGAGCACCAAATCCAGAGTCTGTTGTAGGTCCCTCTGATAGTCTAGAAACACCAATTATAGAGAGATTGCTATAAGATGGTGATCCAACATTTATAAATGGATTTACATAACCTGTTCCACCGAAGACAACATCAAATGCCAGTGTTCCACCAGCACCAACAATTGCATTAATAATAGCATCATCACCATTATGATCAGGATCGATAATTTCTACTGAAGGAATTTCATAATAACCAGAACCAATCTCATCAGATGGTTGTTCTCCTACAGAGATTATTGAACCAGAATTTAAAACTGCTGTTACTGATGCTCCAACTAGAGGTGCAAAACCAAGTCCTGCAGTTGATCCATATGATACAATAACACCTCCTCTTGGAAGTTTATTCTGATTTATATCAATTTCAGATAAGAAATCATTTTCTTCAAATGTTATTCCAGTGAAGGTGATACTAGATATTCCAAGATTGAGATCTTCCTCAATAATATAATTATTATCGGAATTATTTTCAGTAGTTGGTGATTGGAAGACACCATTAATGAATACTAGTCCATTACCACCACTAGTTCCTAAACCTACAGTGTTTATTCCTTGAGCAGTTAATGTGAATGTTTGTCCAATTCCAGTAAATTGATCTGAAATGTCATCATATACTTCATTACTTTCATAACTCTTTCTCAAGAATACTCTACCATTAAAACTATCTCGATCTATAGATAGATTACTTTCACTAGCACGAACTAAATCTAAATTATTTCCTTTTGGTGGATCAATGAAGTATATTTTATTTCCATTGATATTATATGCACCCCTATAGATTTGACAATTAGTTCCATCTAGATGAGATAACGCCTTAGATCCAAAAGATCCTCTAGAAACTTCAACTAAAGGTTCATTTCCGGAGAATGTTATGGGACCTACACTTTCAGTTCCATATCCAACATTTTCAACTATTGCATATTCATCTTCAATCCTCAATACATCTTTAGGTCTAATTGAACTTATTCCACTAAGAGCAAAAGTAGTGGCACCAGCAGAAATTTGACCAGAATTGTTTGCAAGAACATGACTAATGTAGGTATATGAAATTGGACTTTGAACTAAATTATTAATTGAAATTAAAGATTTTTCATTTTTCTTTACCATCTCAATTTGATGATAATTACCAATTCCAACAGAAGTAAATGTAACACCATATCCGGCAGTAGCATATTCCTTTCTAGTTGCTACTCTAAATGTATCATTATCATCTCTAATAGCATATAATGTAGATGGTAGAAGATCAGTTAATACTCCAACATTATCCTCAGTTTCAACTATTCCTATAGGAGAACTTCCAATTCCTACAAACGTTGATCCTGGAGTATATTTTAATTCTTCCCCAGTATTAAATAAATGATCTTTAATATTGAATGAATTAGTAGAAAAATCTACTACACTAGTATTTGATGGATCAAAAGATTTTGCAAATATTGGAGAACCTTTATAATTCATTTCAAAATCAACTTTATATCCCAAATCTACATTGTTTCCATAATAATTTGCTAAACTTAGAGATTCATTAACTGGGGAATAATTCAAATCTAATGGTTGATTAATTTCATCGTAATCTTTATAGAAGCATTGATTAAAGGAAATAATTTCAACATCATCTGGGTATGAATAAGGTTTAAACGATAATTTAAACTGTCCAAGAGAAAAATCTCCAATAAATGTTCCTACACCAACTTCACTTCTAGCAGATAAGAATGGATATTCGGAAACATATACGTCAGAACCATCAAATAATGAAATAACTTGATGGACTGAGCTAGTTTGACCAGTGCTTACCTTGACAGTTGATTTGACCGCAGAGAATAAATTAGAATCTATAGAGAATACTTCTCCAGTTCCTGATGTTATTGTATCAAATTGAGATTGATATAGAGCAGTTCTTTCGGATCCATCTGGTTGATTTTCTGAAAGGAATCTGTATGTCCCAATTCCCAAAGATGTAGATCCAAATGCAACACTTCTACTTCTAATAGTTAAGTTTTCCTCAGTGTTACTTGTATAATTTAATGATAACTCTCCGCCATCTAAAGATGGTTCAAATTGCCCTAGTGAAGAGAAACTAAATCCATCTTCAGAATCAAAATAATATTGATTTATAAAAGTATCATTTCCATCATGTGAAACATAAATTTCAACATAATTCATCTTAGATTTGTCATCATTCAATATTTGAATACTAGAATGGACAGCAGAGTAATCGTTAGTGTCTAAATTATAGACACTAGTAGATATGCCAGATTCTGCCTCCACATTGCTAGACAGTAATGAAATGCAACCTAATTCATTTGAATTTGATCCTACAAAATCATTAATAAATGTTTCCTTCAATATTTTGAACGATATTGCAGAATTATCAGGATCTACTGGAAATGCATCAAGTATATAATTAAAGTTCACATCATATGATGGAATAATACTTTCTAATATATTTTCTCCGTTTGAAATTTGAGTTTTAAATAGAGAATATACACTTTCATCATCATTAAGTGAAATTATTTCATTAAATTGAATTTTTCCACTGATAATATCTTTGGAAAGTATTAAAAATTTATTATAATAATTTGAAGAATTTATTGATATAATTGTTTCATTTTCTTTTCTTTTATCATTTTTGCTTGAAAAATCATCACTTATATCATCAATATCCAAAACTCTATTAGATTTGCAAAGAACAAAATCTAGCAAATATGTATTATTAAGTTTTACTGATCTAGAAACATCACTAGATCCATTTTTAGTAACGTTTACATCTATTGCCAAATCAAAATCATTAATTCTATCAACTCTAAGCTCCGAGAAGAAACTATTTTTCAGTTCAAATTCAGTTTTTGACTCAGTAGATATTCCAGAATCTGCTTTACCAGTTATTTGAACATCTGCAAAATCTTTTAATCCACTTATATGGACTAATGGATTAATTACTGAAGATATTTCATCCCATGTCTTGGTGCTCTTCACAGAATAAGACATTTTCTGATAATAATCATTATCAGAAAATACTTGGAAACTTTCACTTAATTTTCCAGTATTAAATGTCCACCCAAGATCTTTAACTATGGTCCAGGAAGAATTGTATACAGCATCACTAGATTTTATGTATGAAACTGTCCCTACACTTGAAGTATTTTCTCCCTTTAATATATCACCAATTTTTGGAGTAAAATTGCCCAATACTCTAATATTGGAAGTATTTGCCTTTGTAACTTTCAGTCCCGAATTTTCAAATCCATTTCCACGATTTATAAGTAGATTTTCACCTTCAAAGAAAGATGAAAGAGATTTATCTATAGAGAATCTTGGGTAATTATCATATTTGATTATAGATGCAGATCCTTCTTGAACTTGTTTAGGTGTTCCTGGATTATTTGAATAATTTGAAATATTAAATTCAACTTTTACTGGATTTGTATCAAAATATTGACTTACAGTAAAGAAGTTGTATCCATAATTCTCAGAATTGAATCCCGTTCCATCTGAAGATTGCTTTTCAATTCCTTCAACATATATTTTTTCTCCCAACTCAAATAATGGAGATGAGAATCCTGCAATTGGTGTTGTTATTGTGCAAGTTACTGTTCCAGATGGAGAATATTCTACTCGATCAATATTAACACCATTACTGTTATTAATGGATCTAATTAATACTTCTCCATCTGGAAGACCGGCAGGAGATATGTTAATATCTACACTAGATATTGAAGATCCGGACATTATTGGATCTAAAAATCCAGAGTTTATAACTTCACCATTCTGTGGGTCAACTATTATCAATATTGGAGCAAAACTGTAATCAGATCCTCCATTCAATACACTTACAGAATTTATTTTATTGGTATTTGTTAGATATAAAGATTTTGGAACACTAGCTACAGGTCTAATAGTATTATCTGATGAGTAATCAAAACCTTCATTTGTAATTCTGCTACTTAATATCTTTCCGATAGATTTTGATGTTGGAACTAAGAATGCCCCTTTACCAAGAGAGCTGCTCACTGATAAGAATGAAGGTAAATTCTTAAGAGGGTAACCTTGATTAACTACGAATAGTTTTTTAATTGGACCTCTTGCACTTAATGATGTAGTGCTATATTCTAAACGATCACAGTCTGAAGAATTGTATGATAATCTTTCAGGTATTCTTGGTATACAAATATCAAAAGATTGATCAGTTATACCAATGATTGGAAATTCTCCATTATAAATGCTAGATTTATATGTTATTTGAGAATATTGTTTTACATCTTTATCTGTAGTTGATACTGGAATTCCAGATTCTGTCAAATTGTAATACAATATTGCTGGAGTTTTATCAGTGTAATCTAAAATTAATGCAGCATCAGTGGAAACACCTACAGTTCCAATTCCAGAAACTGCAAATAATCCATCATCTTTTATTGCATTAAATACATTTTCATATCCATCATCAGTGTAAACATTAAAACCATAACCAGACAATGAAGTATCTGATAGATCAAATACTAAATTATTATTCCTATAATTTGAAATTGGTGGATTTATTGAACTTATTATCTGTAGATTTCCCCCAACAGATCCAAATGAAACTACAGTTGGTGGAGTTGAAATTGATTCTAAATATGTTTCTGACAATTTGATATTGTCATCATCAATTTTATATACGAAATATTCTCCAGTAGATAGTCCAGATATTACATTGTCTTCGGAGTCATAGAATATTTTTTGTCCGGTATGGAAATTATGTTGGTATATTGATAATATATTATCAATATTGTTTACTTCTGAAGAAGTAAACTTGATTTCATTTATCAATAGATTTCCATCTTTATACTTAACTCTTATGGACGTGCTTGTTCCTATACCAACATTTAAATCTGGTCTAACATTTAATTTTACTTTATCACCAACTTGCAAATTATGAGAAGTTGAAATTGATACTGTGGTTGTAATTCTATTAGAATCTGCAGTTATTTGATCCTCAACTGTAGTAAATTGATATCCATAATCATTTGAACCACCATCTAAGAAAAATAATCCATTCGAAAAAGTTGTAAGACCAACATTAGTTACAATTCCAATAAAATCAATTGATTTTTTAACAACATAAAATTCATTTACATCATCAGGGATATTAAATTCTGCATTTGTTTCAGGACTTTTGACAGAAATTGGTAACGATGATGATTCTTTACTTAATATTATCTTGTCCGCAGTATTTAACTTATTATTTTGTAAAAGTATTGACTGTGATGGAATAAATGTATTATAATTAGAATTTCCTATATTATAGGATACAGTAACGCCAAAACCAGTATTTACGCCTACAGAAAGGGCAATATTGGGATTGAAATATAAATTCCTAGATTTATTGGAAATAAATTTATCAACGGATTTTTCTATGGTAAAATAATCGGGCAAAAATTCTATATTAGCACCACTAGTATGTGCAGTTCCAGATACTGATCTTTCTACTTTTGCAATAGAAAATGTATTATAAAAATCTAGAATTTTAAATAATTCATCATCAATTCTTATGCTATTTCCAACTGATACATTTTCTGGAATATAGCTCAAATATATGTCTGTAACTATTCCAGTAGTTGAATAATCACCGATAGATTCAAATAAGGTTGAATTTATAGTATCAAATTTAACTTTATATGTATCATTTATTTTCAAACTATCAGTTGATAATCCACTAATTGTAATTATATCATCTACATTATATTCATGATATGGGAAAACATTGACTCTAATATAGTTTTTATCTTCCCATGAAAGAACTGAATTTGGATATGATATTAATTCTGTATCAATACTAGAAACTTCTTTTCCGGAAATTTCAGATACTTTTACAAATGGTTTGTTTCTTAAATCTTCAACATCTTCAAAAACTACAGTATCATTTACTGAGTAATTATCTCCAGGTTCAATTATAGTCATTCCATCAATACCACCGGTCGATATTGATTCTATTATAGATTCTTGATATGTTAATTTATTGGATTCTGATATAAAATCATTTGTTGAAAACTTATCACCAATTCCATATGGATATGTATTTCTTAGTAATTTTGAACTATTAAAATCAAATGACTGATTTAAATTTTGATTTATTTTTAAATACTTCGATTTAAATTTATTTCCTATAAAATATGGAAATTTTCCAATTATTCCTTCATCCACATTCAATTCGGTAGTTGCAAAATAAGCATAAACTCCATTTGGAAAATCTATAGTTTTTCCAAATCTACCATTAAATTCATCTAAATCAGAATCTACAGAATATACATAGTCTTCTACAAAGTATCCTAAGGGGAAAATATCTTCAGAAGGTCTATTATCAATTGTAGTTAATTCGTAACCACTATTCAATAGTTTTATGTCGGAATTTATATCTTCTGGATCCGAATATCCATAAGATCCATAAATTGGATTTCCATCATATGCCCATCCAATAATTTCTGAATGAGAACCATTAGTTCCACTAACATCATTTAATTTATTCTTAAGAGTATCTGAATAACTTACAACAGCATATTGCAAATTATTTCTACCTCTTATTAATAATTCTGATGATGGATCTCTATAGAAGTTATTCTGAATTCCATATCTAAAAGATATGTTTGGAGTTAGAGATCTTATATTTGCCCTTAAAACTGTTCCAGCACCAGGATTTAAAATGGTTACTGTAGTATCTGCTTGAGCATATCCACTTCCAGAATTCAGAACAGATACGCTGACAATTTTATTATCTGAAAGTGTTGCTCTTAATACTGCACCAATTCCGGAACCATTCACTACCAAATCTGGAATTGAATAATAATTAGATCCTCCAAATAATACCTTAACAGAACTTATTTTTCCATCAACGATTACTGGATCAAGTATTGCACCAGAACCATTTTTAACTAAAATAGGTGGTCTATTATTAAAATTGAGACTATTTGATCCATAGTCAGATCCACCATCATAAACATAAATCTGAGAGATTTCTCCTCTTATAATTGGAAATCCTTTCAATACAGTTTGAGTATTTCCAATTCCAGGAGATGAATATCTAATATTAACACTAAATTCTGGATCACTGAAGATCTGATCACCAGATCCGGAATCGAATAATCTTGCCCTATATCTCCTCGAATAGTCGGTAATATCTTTACCATCTTCACCAGCATATGCTAGTCCAAATGTATCATCATCAACTTTTAATACTCTATATTTGTCAGATGTTGATATTCCAGATATTGATGTTATTTCTGATTCGTAATTTACAATATCTCCATCAGAGAATCCATGATTTTTGTAGTTTATTGTGTTACTAAAAGTTGAAATTCCAGATGAAGATACTTTTAATCTTCTATTAGTATAATTAGAACCACCACTAACTACTAATATTTCAGATAGTTTATTTCTACCTGAAGATAAGAACTTATGAGTTCCCAAATCAGTTACAGTTGTAAATCCTACTGGATTTAATTGTTGATAGTAGTTATTTAAACTATCATACAACTCAATTTTACTTCTATCCAATATTCTTGGATAGTATATTGCATTATTAACTAATTTCTTAAATTCAAAAGCATTTACTGGAGTTCCATAATGATAAACTTTTCCAGTTCTTACTCCTGGTTCTCTTGCTCCAACTATAATTCTCCCACTTCCTATGGCAAGAGCAAATCCAAACTGATCTGATGCGGTAGAGTCTGTTGGAATTAATGTTGATAATAAATTTCCAGTAATATCATAAACAAAAACCTTTCCAGCAAAGGAATTGTAACCAAATGAAGATGTAACTATTCTTCCACTATTAATTTTGACATTTCTTCCCATATAATCTTGGGCAACACCAGCAGAATCTGTGAGTATATTCAACTCATTTCCTTCATAATCAAATAAGTAAATTGCACCTTTTTCTCCATCTCTATATGGAGCACCAACAGCGATTAAGTCTTCTTTTATACTTATTGAAGTTCCAAATCTATCTCCTATAGTAACACCACCACCAGATCCATCAGATGGAACAATCCTCCTAATAAAGTTTCCATTTACATCATAAAGATATATTGCACCGATAAAATCAGCATAACCTACAGCACCAACGGCAATTAAATTATCGTTTATATCAACTGAAAAACCAAAGACTAAAGTAGCTTCTGGATCTGAAGGATATATTTTGTTTATTATATTTCCTTCTAAATCATAAATGTATGCAGCACCAGTTTGTAATCCATAATCATCATCATAACGAGAACCAACTACAATTCTATCATTTCCAATAGCAATACTAAATCCAAATTGATCACCATCAGCAGCATCAAATGCCGTTATTTTACTCTTAAAATTGCCTTCATAATCAAATAAGTATACAGCACCTCTACTTGTTGACTCAAATACTGCAGTAACTGCTATTACACCCTGTCCTATTGCAACTGCAGATCCAAACTGAGCATTGGTCTGCAAATCTGCTTCTGGGGCACTTAAAAGAATATATTCACTTCCATTTAAATCTGTAATGTATGCTTTACCAGCACCAGCATAAAGAGTAGCACCAACAAATATTTCTGCTAAAGGGGCACCAATCACAACCTTATCAGAATCTATTGCTACAGATCCTCCAAATTGATCAAGACTAACTGCATCAAAAATATATTGATTTCTAAATGATGGTGTTGTGGTAGAATCTAATATTCTAGTTTTAATATTTACTTCAGAAAGTCCATTTGAGTTATATACAATTTCTTGACCATTAATCAATCCATGGGCATTTTTAAAGGTTATGGTTCTTTCTTTTTTATCGATTCCTCCACCATCAGATACCAATCTAGTATCAAAATCAAGATTTCTTTCAACTTTTTCTACAACTGGTCTAAATTTTGCACCAGAACCGTTTCCACCATTAAATTCAATTGAAGTAATGTTATCAAAATCAAAGAAAGATTGGTCAATTAAAATTTTATTTACTGATCCAGAAACTACTGGATAAAATTCTGCAGAACCATATGCAGGTTCGATCAGTGGTGGATTTGAAACATCATAATTGGATCCACCATTTAGAACATCTACACTTTCAATAGGTCCATAATAAACTTTATCATTAGTCTTATAACTGTAGATTTCTACACCATTTTTCAATATCCCTATTGGTCCAGGTTCAACTTCTGTTGGAAGACTACTATCAATAGTTTGGGATAGATTAATTTTATTTAATACTTTTTGTGGATACAATAATCCTTCTCTTTGATCAAAAAGAACCAATCTATTTTCATTTTCTGGGAGAGTATCACCCAATGAAAGTCCAAAATATAAAAAGTCTTCGGAAGGAACATTAACTCCACTTTGATATAGTTTTAAACTCTTTTTATCTTCTAATACTTCGACAAAATAAAATCCTTCTTCAAGATTAGTTATTGTCAGTGAAGGGTCTGGATAATAAAAAACTTTATCGCCAGTTAAGAATGAAATTGGAGTATCAAAGACGATAGTAGAATATTCTCTTTTAATTCCATCAAATCCACCAAACTTTTTAATCTTATACTCAAATGGTTTGATGTCTATTGGATATGATGGCAATGAGTTTGAAGCAATGTATGCAATATCAGAACCATCTTCATCATCAAAATATACATTTTGAATATCTGATGATATTACATCATTTCCATATTTTACTGGAACATATTCTGAAGTTGCCTTATTCAGCAATCTTCTAGCATCATAAGTAAGATTTCTATTTAAATTTGATGTGCTTACACTTAAAGATATACTACCATCACTAGAAATTGATTGTATATTTACGTGCTCATACCCAGGAATTGCAAATTCAGTTCCTCTAGATAAGATTTCAACATAATCTCCAACTTTCAATGGAGTTTCTAAAACATTTGATGATATTCTTATCGTATTTCCACTATAAAAATTGATTTGATATCTTGAATTTGTATTATATACTAATGAATTTGCAAATATCTCTTTCTTAGAAATTCCTTTAGTTACAATCTGACCAATACTTTCTGGATAAAGTGAGTCTCCAATTTCAAAATTGAAATCATCATTTTTTAAATCAAAATCTGAAAGGATTCCTGTAATTATAAAATCAACTCTTCTAGAGGTATCACCCTCTTCATAACCATAATAAGTATTGGTTCCGTAAATAAAATCAGTTTTATTTACAGTTACTGGGAAATCTCCATTAATATGGCATCCTAAAAATTGATTTACTGTTTTTTCAGTGTAGAAAATCTCAGTATTTCCTTTAAAGATACTTCCAGACTCTTCGAATCCTACAGTAGAATCTACAGTAATTGCAACTAAATCTGTATTCGATACTACTACAGTTTCTGAAACTCTACTATTTGTAGTGATATTGAAATTTCCGGTGATCGATGGATATGTATCATCATATCCTACAAATAAATTTAATCTATAATACTTGACTCCATTCTTGGTAAATGTATCTATTTCAGATACAGATGCTGTTGTAAGATCATCTAAGTTCTTCAGAATAGTTTGACCTTCAAGGAGAGAAATGTCACCTGATATTGGTATTACAGTTACTGATGATCTTTTTTTGTATGATGCATCAGATGGTTTAATTAGGAAATCTTCAAGATTGATTATACTTGGTGTTTCATTGTATAAGATATTAAACAGAATTCTAAAAGATTCATATGTTCCTTTAGATTCATAAAGACTTCTTGCCTCTTTTATAAAATTAGATACATTAAGTTCTACAGAAAAATCTAGGTCTTCTAGTCCTGGTGCCAAAGAAAACTTTAATTTTTTATAAAATTCTTTTAAAAATAGTGAGCTTAAATTCTTTACAGAACTATTTACAGTATGTGCAGATGCAGAAGATTTTTCAAATACTAATTCTTCCTTATTGATTTCTTGATGGTAATCAGTAATACCACTAAATCCTCTTATACATCCAATAAATGAAGTCTCATCGGAATCAAGATAAGTGATAATTTCATTGTCAATTTTTAAAAGACCATATTTTTTTGGAAATGATTTTGTGCTTGATACATTGATAGTAGTTGACTGAGAAGTAATTGAAGTTGTTAAAGTTACTTCTCCAACAATAACCTCAGTAGTTAGATTATCTAACTTAATATATTGGTCCAGATTTTCTGCAATATCTACAGGACCACCTTGATGTTCCTGCGAAATATAATATTGATTTAAGAATTCTACGAACTTTGGATTTTCATCTGCTATAAATTCTGGGAGTTGACTTCTTATTAAGTCTTGAATTTTTATTCTAGTATCAAAATTTGCTCTTTGCATATTATGACCTCGTTAAACTCCCGTTGGAATAGCTTGAACTATAATAATTTTTATTGAAAATGATTCCAGAATTATCTTCACCAGATGAAATGGTATCTTTAATCATATTTATTTTACTTTTTGAAATATCAAATGAAACATAAAGATCCTTTAATCCGAGAACATCATTTGATTCTGGGAATGCTTGAATCTCAATAATATTATTTGTCAGTGCAGTTTCTGTAATGATAATATTATTAATTATAATTTCTCCAGTTTCATAATTAACTGATCCTGCAGACTTAACAACAACAGTTGGTGCAAATTCATCTGAAGCATTTTCTTGTATTTCATTTGATGGTTTTACAATTGATAATACACCAGTCTTTTTATCTGAATTTGGTGTATCAGTAAAGTAAACAGTGTCAAGTTCATTCAAAATTTTAAATCCAGTTGATTTAATATTATACTTATCATTCACATGGAATTTATTACCAAAGCAAATTTCATATTGTGCAAATGTATTGATTAGAGCTTTTAAGTCTCTTCTAATAATTACCTTTGTAATATTGGATGTAATTGCAGAATCTGTATTATCAATAATCTGCAATACTTTACTATACTTGAATCTTCCACCAAATTTATTCAAATCTACTGATTTCGAATAAGAAGTTAGTGATGATATTACTTTACTATTCAGATCAGATACGTTAGAAATTCTATTAAAGTTATAATATACTGAACTATTAATTTCAACATATAGAATCTTAAGATCAACTATTTTCTGATTAATTCCAGAAATGCTATATCTCTTAAGTTCTGATAGAATCTGCTCTTTATCAAAGTCAGATACAAACGTTCCATTTTTTGGTTTTATACTAATCAAAACATTTCCATATTGAGGAGGATCTAGTTCTTCTCCACCAACAACAGAAACAGATTCTGCATTCTTGTAGATTTTAGATTTTATAATAGTTTCATAGTCAGTGCTGGTTACTGCTCTATTTTGTGAAGAATATAATCTTGGTGCAAAATATCGAACAGAATCAATGCTTTCAATATCAGATCCATTAATTGATTTTCTATTTGTAGTTACATTAACCGTATTTGTTGGTATTGCAATATTATCTCTATCATCTCTCAAAGTTCCCGCAAATGAGAATGAATCTACTCCATTACCATCTTTACCCGATGTTATAATGTAATTTGCAGTTATTACATCTGCATTTTGAAGTTCTTTTCCAAATATACCATTACCAAACAGTAATTGATACTTTTCACCCTCTACTTCTTGTAGGAGATAAACTAAAGAGTTTCTATCAACATCGACAATATTTTCTACTAATCTATATTGATCACCAAGACCGACATCATTTGCTGATCTAACATAAGTTCTTATAGTTGTTGAGTCAATAAAAGAGTTATCTAAAATAAATTTTTGATCTATGGAAGAATCTACTGTAAATCTTTTGGTTAAAAGTGTTCCTTCCTTAATATCAATATTATTAAATGATGCAACACCATTTGTTACTGTCGTTGTGATACTTTCACTAATTGAAAATACAAATGAAGAAGATCTTACAGTTCCTGTGCAAACTAGTCCAGGTCTTAATGTAAGTGTTGCAGGATAAATTGGAGTATTATCCGCAAGAAATTCTACCGGATCCACTTCAATATTGAAAGATACATTTGCAGTTGCCGCTTTTCTTGAACTTGGAACATATCCAATATTTCTTGCAAGAGCAACAACGTTTTGCCTTAATGTTGCAGAGTCTAAAAAGGACTCATTAACAATCATACTGCTATTAAATGCAGTGATGTAGGTGTTGTATGCTAGTGTATCGATTAAAACTGAAAAATTAGATCCCTCAAAGTCAAAATCAGTAAATGTTGAGTTTGCTCTAAGATAATCTTTGATGGAATCTCTTATTTGGTCGAAATCGAGATTTGTAAATTTGGTAAAAGGCATTTTTTTATCTTGTTGCCTCTAGGATGAATGAGAACTGTTGTGTTGGAATTTCTTGTCCAATGACATCAAATATAATTGTAACTTCAAAAGTGTTTTCATCTGGTGATGGTTCCACTTCAACATCGATATTTTCAACTCTTGGTTCATAATTTATGATAACTTCCTTTATTTTTTCCTGAATTTCAATGGCAGTTCCATAATCTACGAAGTCAAAGAGACTACTCCTTACATCTGAACCAAGATCCGAGTTAAAAAAGCGCTCATTTTTCATTGTTTCAATCAAATTTCGAACCGAACGTATGATTGCATTACGATCTTTGATAATTGGGATGTCTTTTGTTACCGGATGTGGATCAAAGGATAGACTAATATCTTTAAAAGATCTAGATACCCTAGTTACTGCCATTTTTTAGAAAGTTTTTAAATATTTATCAACTATTTTCTCATCTATCCATCTGTCGATAACAGTAATTGTAAGAATCTAGGTATTTTAGCAGTTCAATTGCAATAATTCCGGGATTTTTTTCGCCACAAGTGTAAATATCGATCGCTAAACAACCGTTTTCGGGCCAGGTGTGACAAGAAACATGACTTTCTGCAAGTGTAATGACGACTGTGCAACCTTGTGGTATGAAACAATGTGAAAAAACGTTCAAAATGGTCATGCCAGAACGATTTATGCCGTCGATCATGACTTTTTTGAGCGAATCTATGTCATTTAATGTGTCAAATTTGACATCATATACCTCTAAGAGTATATGCTTACCCATGGAAATGTTTTTCAATTCGATGATGCTCTAAAAATTTTATTTATTCTTGATTTTGCACAAAAAAATCCCCCCAAAAGGGAGGATTTGAAGAATTATTTGCCTTGTCCCCGGTATTTTTTACGAGCTTTATTACGAGCGGTAGCGGCATACTTGGTTCCATCACCATCTCCCTGACGAGTCTTCTTAGGAGGACCCGGAGAATATGAGGTTTTGTAGAGTCCACTGCCAACTTTTGATCTTGCCATGATTTTAGTCCTCGATTAGTGTAATTTTTGTTTCAATAGAGTCGGGAGATGGACATCCTGTCTTATAAAATTGCTCTGAGAGGATGTCCATGGTGTCAAAATACTCATCTTCGGTCAGATTTGTGTATAAAACCTGACCATCACTGAGAATTGAGTATCTTTCTCTGTCTGTCATCAGATAACGCGAGTCTTTTCGTGTCCAACGCGAATGCGAGGATCACACCAAATCTCAAAACCTGCTGAGATTGCATCCAGACAGAAGGATACGTCCTCTCCACACATGTCCTGAACGTTACCAGACTCAAATACTTGCATCTTGGGAGCAAACCAGGGATACTTCATCTCTTCGTGCTCAAATACTCCGTTCTTAATCAGGACCCATCCAAATCCTGTGTAGTCAACAGTGAATGGTTTGCGGCGCTTGGAGATACTCTCAAGCGTTTCGTGATTCATCACACCACCATTGCCACGGAAGTCCTCTTCGTCCAGCCAATGAGCAACTGATGTGGTGCGACCGTCCTCAGTGCAATACCAACCTGCTGCAATTTCTTTGTCCATCAGAACCAATTGATAAAGTTTTTCTGTGTTGAAAACAATATCAGAATCAATCCAAAGTTGATAATCATAATTAAGTTTTCCATCCCACGGAAGTTGATCAGGTCCACGCAGAACGTTCGCTCCTAAACACTTGCAACGTGCAAAGTTTACCATTGACGAATAATCCTGCGAGATCTGGATAGATGCTCCGCACTTCACCAAGTCAAATGCCATCTGCACAAAGGACTTGAGGAATTGATATGAAACTCCACGTCCTGGGAGACAAAATACGATTGTCTTGCCCCTCAGCATTTCTTTTGCCTGCTCATAATCCCACGTGGTGGCGGCGGAATCTGAATTCGTGGCAGGCGTTTTTGCTTTTACTGTAAATCCTTTAGACATAATAGAAAGTTGTTACTGCAATATCATACGGTATTATGTAGGTTTTGTCAACCTCGGTCAGTCACGATCAGACAATCTCCATCAACCTCGATGTTTAGGTTTGTGCCCTCATACCATCCCTTCTCATCGAGAATCCACTGGGGAATTGTGATAAAAAATTCACCGCTAACTGTATCCACCTCTACGGTTGTTAAATTTTCTGCGCGATTTTTTTTCATTTTCATGTTTTCTTCTCTAGTTTTTATATAGGACTTTGAGGATTTTTGTGGGCACGAAAAATTTTTTGAATCGAGAAGCGTTTTATATTTACTTCGCGATCGTAACACTTTATAGATTAGGGTAGTTAGGGGTTTTATATACGGGGGGGGCATGGATCGGATCATCGGCGCCCCGCCCGCGCGGGGCACTGTGTTTTACGAAGATTGGGGCGGCAGGGTATAAAGAACTGCCGCCCGCTAAGTGTAACTTAGAGTCCGAACTTTTCCCGACAGATAGGACCGATTCCTAACTCTATTGAAAGAGGGTTAGTTAGTTCACGAGCGCAACACGAGCAGGTGCCAGTATTCTGCCCGTAAAGTTTAGCGGCAGAGTAAGGATCAGCGGCGACGGATTGCACCCGTTTGATTAGATCAACCTCACCCAGATTAGTGGCGTTAGAAGTGATCCAACCCAGATAAATGTTGCTCATTGTGCCCCACTGATTAACCTCTTTATCGTGAGAAAAAACATACATTTTTCCCTGATATTTCGAGGGTTTAACTATAAAGTCTTGGAATCGCATTGTGATTCGCTTAAGACCGCGATTCTGTGCCTCTTCAATTGCATTAATGATCCCGCTAAAGTTATGGGCGGGAATGGCATTGTGGCGGATGATGGGATGGCGCATGATGCTTACCGGTGGTTTGGTTGGTGCGGGTTCTGCCCCGCGTGATCTAATGGTAAAGAGTAAGGGGGGGAGAATGCCCCCCCGTTAACATTAGTTCACACTCCCAGGAACCGGGCGATCCGCTCACGCTTGCGAAGCGGCAGGAGGCGTTTGTAGGAAACAAAGGAGCGGCGCCCAATGCTGTATTCATAGCGGCGCACCATCCCTTGTGCCGCCATCTCCTTAAGAAGGATGGAAACGGTGGTGCGTGCCTCCTTGGGCATCCCCAGCGCCCGGTTGATCTCAGAGGGTCCAAGACCGTGGCGGGTTTTGTCCCCATCCATCGGCAGAACCGACAGGATCGCCCATTGGTAGGTTGCGCCGAATGCCTTGCGATCGGTGATGGTGGTGAACATGGTTCAGTGGTGGTGAACGACCCCCATAAATTACCGGATCCACAGGAACCTGCCAACGTGGGGTTGTGACACCTTTAGGATTGGCACAACCCCAGTTTGTATAAAGAATAAAACAAGGATTGCAAGATATAAAGAATAAGACAGGACTGAATGTAAAGAATAAACCACACCACTGACCAATAGTTTACATTCAATCCTGTGTTATTCTTTATACTCAGAGAAAATATAAAGAATAAAGAACTGATTAGGATTCATTCTTTATTCTTTATACTCAGTGTTAAGTATAAAGATTAAGATTTATTTCTTTTTCCTCCTTTTGTTTGCTGATTGTTTCTTCGGTGTTAGAATGTTCTTAAACCTTTTATCAGGACGTGATTTACCATCCCGATGAATCCATTTGTTTGCCATGTTCTTTATACAAACTGTGCAGGTGAACCACAAGACTGATAGAATCTAATCATTCTCTCTGCCTCTTCCTTTGTAGTGAAAGATTGTGTTCGCCATTGGCATTCATTATATGGTGATATGTATTTAATTGTGAAACCAATTGAATTAATTTGTTTTTGATTGTTGTTCATTGTTTGGTGTTTGTTTTAATGTTGTTTTATTGTATTGTGCGCACACATCTCGTCGAGATTCTGTATGCGCACATCTCGTCGAGATTTCTATACTTCCTCAACCTCCAATCCAAGGAGTTGATCAACAGTAACCTCCAAAAGTGCTGCCAATTCTTCATCACTCATCCATGTGATGTCGATCGGCATTTCTTCGATCTGTGCGGTGGTGGTGAAGTGATCCATGGTTTCTGGTGGTGGTGCGGGTTCCTGTCCCGCTTGCTCTAATGGTAAAGGGTAATGGGGGCGTTGCCGCCCCCCTGGCAGACGGTTCAGCGATTGGCACGACGGCGGCGGATCTCATCGCCATAGGTGTGCGCCTCATCGTCGTAACGACCCTCAGCGATGGGGTTCCATCCCCGCATTGCCTCAGCGGCGCGGCGGGCATCCTGGGCGCTCCAGAGCAGCGCCTCATCGCTCATGCTCTTGGCACGTGCCTCCCAAGTGGCGAAATCAGCGGCGGTGGCGTAAGTGGCGATCATGGTCCGGTGGTGTGAACTGCGATAATTGTAGCAGATAATTGGGGGGGGAGAGAGGAGGAGATCGATCGAATCCCCATTGTGACGATTTATGAACAGTCCACCGATTGTCTGATTCTGGCGCCGGGCGCGTGTAGAATAAGGGGACAATCAGATGAGGGGTGGGGTAACCCCGTTGATGAAATGGTCGCCACGCCCCCTGCGCAATTTTATTTGCGAACAATTGTGAAATGTGTTGACCCGACCGGATCCCCTATGCTAGGATTGGGGTAGAACCTTTTGTATGTTACGGATTGTTAAAGAAAGGGGGCGTTGCCGCCCCGTTGTGGTTCAATGGAAAAAGTCGTAAGGCGTTTGCTCTGTCGGATCATATCCCTCCCAGAGCATTGCTACAGTGCTAGCAATGCTGCGCTCTGCCTTCCAGCAGTCTAGGATGACATCCAGTGCCCAACCGTCATCAAGGGTGGCAGGGGGGCATTCCTGCGCCTCCACAGCATCCCAGAACTCTCCAAAGGACTCATCCTGCCAGCAGGATTCGGAATCCAGCGCCATGCGCCGGTTGTATTCTTGGCGCTCTTGGCGCTCCATCTCTGCAAGGGTGCTGTTGTGAAAATCCATGGTTCCGGTGTGGTGCGGTTTGCTTTGAAAGTATAGAGGCAAAGGGAGCAGGGGTCAACCTGCCCCCCGTAGGGATCAGACCGTCTGATCCTTAATGGCATCATGTACCTCTCCCAGCATGTCATACCAACGGGTTAGACCTTTTTGACCCATTTCGTGCCCTTTGGCGGACAGGAGCGCGATTCGGATCGTATCCCAATCGCCTGCGGCAAGGGTGACGGTTTTGTTTTTGGTGGTGGTGGTGCTCATCAGTCTCGGGTGTGGTGCGGGTTCCTGTCCCGCTTGAGCATATCCTACATCAGAAGGGGGGATCCGTCATCCCCCCCAGTGGACGGTGGTCAGACCGTCACAATCCTGTCTGCCTTTTTCTTTGCTGTTCCATGCGACGGAAAACATACAATAACGTTACGGTCGGAGTTAGCACAAATGCCGCAAGTTGCACATGTAACATTATCATGAATCTTTGCAGGGCAGACTACACATTTGCGACCGTTGGTTGTTGTGAAGAACCGGCGCGATTCTGTGGAGGGAACAACAGCAACGGCAGGGATTCCGTGCTCTGTCATCACTTTATCAGCAACCTCTACAGACTCACAGGATGCAGAGATTGTGAAACCTTTGCTGTTTGCTTCCTTGATAATTTCAAGGTTCTCAGTGTTGAGAACGTGGTGAGTGTAAGTGTAACCTTTGCGCCCTTTGTTTGCTGCCACCAGATCAGCAACACTGGCGCGATCGATGTTCCCATCAACATGGGGCAGATCACCGGATACGTTGTGGCGCCAGATCTGACCGCGTGCAATCCGGCGAACCTTAGAGAGGAATTCCTCCCATACAATGCCGGTTTCGGATACCTTGCGCCATGCCGCGCCCTGGAAGTGGAATTTGGCGTAGCACGCTTCCGCCATGGGGCAGGTAGCGGGGCAGGATGCCTGTTCAGTGGTGCTGGCAGGGATCCTGCCAAGTTGGGCGTTGCTGCTGGCGGGGTTGAAAGAGACGCGCATTGGTGTGGTTGCGACTGATCAAACAATAACAGGGGGGAGAGCGCCTGCCAACCCCCCTAGTGGACGGTTATCAGATCGCCACACCATCCTGGCGAAGGCGATCCACAAGACGGGATGCCATGGCGCCACAATGGGGGCACTTTGTGGCGTATTTGATCTCTGATTTAATTTTATGATCTTTCACCCGTGCGAACTTATAACGATAAACTTTGCTAAGTGTAAGCATTGCCTGCCTTTTTGTAATGTCGTTTTCATCAATCTCACGGTAGATTGTCACCAGATTGTGATAGGACAGGGTAGGATTACGGCGGATTTGATTCAATCGTGAAACTGCAAGTTTGGCGAATACTGCATCACCAGTAGTTTCAGTGACTACATCAATCAGATAATCGTGAAAAGCAATAAGTTCTTCTTCTTTCTTTTGCTGCTGTTCTTTCTGTTCTTCCTCTTTCTTGATTGATTCGATCTGGGAGGTAATTTCCCGGAAAGATTCCACGAACTGCTTCTGCAGTTCGTTCAGGTTTGCGGTGAGAGTTTGGAGGTCGCTCATTGTTCTGGGTTGGGGTGGAATCGGATCCGTTTGTCCGATGGGCACAGTATGCCCCGGCAAGACGGGGCAGATCAACCAACCCTGTGCCACTACCAGAACCGTCCACAAGGGCGTTGTAAGGTCTTAAAATGCTCTATTGTATGGGGACAATCGAAAGAGGGGAGGGGTATCCCTGTAGACGACAATACATCGCCACCGCCCCTGCCATAAAATAATTGTTTCAATATGTTAAAAAAAAGGATCCCGCACCACCAGGATCCTCTAGACTCCAATCACCAGATACGCTATACCCATATTTTATCTTAACGTTCTCGCAGAGTGACTTTTTTTTTCTTTACAATGTGGGCAAACTCCTTCCCACACGGATAACTTTATTTTAGAGAGGCAAATCCCTTCCTCTTAAGATTATTGTATCATCCAATGTGGGTCATTGTCAAGTGCAACCCAGAAAAAGTTACGATTGTTTGCACTTCTTAAGAATAGTTTGTTGTTCACGATTTGTTCAATAATGCATACAGAATCGCGTGCCATTAAATTGGCGAATCTGTTTTTTGCTTTTGATGAAATCGGTTTGACTTGAATGGTTTCCATGATGTCCATTGCAATGTGTTCATTATAATGGATGGTGATAATCTCGTCGAGATTGTGTGTGCCAATTGTTATGGTGTCACAATCTCGACGAGATCCTTTTAGATCACTGCTTGACGAGAGTCAGTTGATTCTCACGCAGTGCATTGTTGAAAAACTTACCAACGCTACCATCAGAATTGATGGTTTCCGTCAGAGTCGAAATAAACTGTTCTGCATTAACCACACCGTAGGTATAGTCTCGACCACCAGTAAAGGTGACGGTCACTTGATCATCGACAACATCAGAGATAGATTCGATGGCGGAAGAAGTGAACTTAGGGAACATGATTTAGAATTGTGTAAAGGAACAGATGGAGTCTTTAGGGCGCTGCCGTTCCCTGTGTGATCAGTCTAGCATCAGAACTCGATGGTGTCTAGTGTAGGACAAACAGTTTCGCCAGATTCACAAGTGTCACTCCCATCACAGAGAACATCAAGAATTCGAAGGATTTCTGATCCATTGGAACCTTTGCGGAGTGCGTGGATGTAAAGTTCTTTAGTCATTGTTGCCTTTGGTTGACTCTGTAATTCTAAGGGCATGGCGGGGACATTGCTGCCCCCCTTGTGCCACTGCTCAGACTGTCATAAGGAGAGCAGGTTGTTCTGTAACGAAATCATACTCTTGGGTGTTAGTGTCACCCCAACCCAGTTTCCAACACTGCCATCCCAAACCAGGAGTAAACAGATAGCACCATTCCTCTCCACAATCACCTGAGAGAAACTCATCGAAGTTGCTCATCCTAGGAGGAGCATCTTCACCTCGCTCACTATAATACAGTGGAGCAGGTTTTGCTTTTACTGGAGAATAGACCCACTGTTCATTATCAGTGGTGATATATTCTACAGTTCTGTTACCCTCAGAATCATAGATCTCTTTTTTGAGAGGAACAGAATCCCAACGATGTGTGGTGTGCAACTGCCCCATATCACCACCGTTGATGAGTTCTTCTACCTGTTCTTTATACAGGTAGTTGTCAATAAGTTGGCGACCATTGTGTTGAATGTAACCATCATAATGACAGTAAACACTAATGATTTGATCGGGTCCGAGAGCAAGACCGATGCGAGAGCGAGTTCCCATGGTGTGTTGGGTGAACTGAGATCAGTGTAGCAGGTTTGGGGGATGCTGTCATCCCCCTGTCAGGAATCAGTAACTCAGATCCTCCAGATATTCTGTGAAGATTTCTGACACTTCATCCCATTGGGCGTCCGTCAGAAAACCGCACTGATCCTCCATCCAGTTGGAAACCATAGACCAGTCTGCATCCATCTCTTGGATGAACTGGGGCAGGGACTGGAGAGCACTGATGAAATTAGAAGTCATGGTCGGAGTTGAGTTCCTGTTGAAAGTCTAGCATGGATTCCTGCATTTCGGGGATGTCGAAGATCTCACCCGGAGAATCCATGATCTCATTCCAGAGATCAGTGTCGATCAGATCAAATTCCATGAAGATTCTTAAGGTCTTGGATGGTGTGAGAGAGACCTGCCTTGCAGTATCCTACAGCATATGGGTAGGAACAGTCAAGATCACAGTCAGGTTTTGTTAGGTCTTGGGGACGTGCTGAGTATAGAACTTTTTGCATCCATTCCAGTTCCTGAATGATTTTTTCCAGTTTGGTTTTGTCGGTCATTGGAGTTGGGTTCCGAACAAACGAATCATCTCACGGATTCCGGAGGGATGCAACGTGCCAGTGGACAGTCTATAAAGTGTCACCTGCGATAGGGAGAACTCCACCATTTGCGGTATGCAGTGTAAAGAATCACTGCAGTCGAAACGATACCGACCAGACCCAGAACTGTCACAGGGTCGCCGGAGAAATCATAAGTGTCTGGCATAATGAATCAAAAAAACGGATCAACTTCGCGAATTGTAACATCAACTTCCTCTCCACCTTCAAGACCTAAAAGGTCTCTCCAGTCGAGTTTGTCAATGTCCAGATCATCATAACATGCAATGTCAAGTGTGACTGTGACTAAACGCTTTTGTGCTAGCATGTGTCTTATGAGTATTGTTGATGTATTGTATCATGCATAATGCTTATATGCAAGATCCTGATAGTCATTGTCACACCTATCATAATCCTCATCATTGTCGTCATAAGACTCAAGACGAGAATAATGTTCGTAGTATGAGTCTTCGTCAAGACAATGATCATTGATGGTGATGTAGTCGAGATCGTAGTCGTCGTACATAACTCGTCGAGATTCTACTGTTTACTTGTGTATTGTAGCATGATTCTCGTCGAGATACAACTAATTGCCTGATATATTCTCGTCGAGATCTCATACCATATATGTATAAAAACGTCAAGGAATTGTGTGGATTTGCAAATTTTTATGTCTGGATGTGAAGATTTTTGCCGGGCGCTTGACATTTTCGGCGTCTTGTGATAGTGCGCACGCCAAACTCACAAGACCTGGGCACATTACCATAAGATATAAGAGTTATTACCATAAGATACCAGGCACATTACCATAAGATATAAGAACCATTATCATAAGATATAAAAGTTATTATCATAAGATATAAGAGTTCAAAACCCTTTATTTATACAATTTAACTTCATTTTAATCTCTTATATCCTGATTTCAACAAAAAATGCCCAAAAAAGCACTGTTACAATATAAATTACATACATACAATACAGTTAAACACTATTGCCCCAATGTCAGGCGCCATTTACCTCATAATCAACAAACAAAATGGACACAAATACATAGGAAAAACCACAGATTCAATAGATTCTGCCTGGAAAGAGCATATTATCCTATCAAATCGTATGGATAGGAATCCACTACATCTTGCTCTTCGTAAGTATAAACCTCACATGTTTTTACTTAAACCAATAGAGGATGTAGATAATAATTTAGATGAAAGATATGATTATTGGTTAGATAGATATAATCCAGAATACAATTCTAACTCCTTTACTGATGAGAATACTGAAGTTAAAACAATTGAAGTAAAGAAAGAAATAGTTTCTACCCCCAAAAAGAAGTCTAAAAGACCAGAAAAAACCAAGGGATACACAATACAAGGTATGAATCTGGCAACTGGTGAGATTAGAACATGGGAATCTGCCAGGGAGGCAGCACGTGATATTACTGGTGATGCAAAGAAGAATTCAAATATATTACGATGTGCTCGTAATGGATATAAGTATTATGATCATGTATGGAAAATTATTGAAGACTTTAGATTCAGAAAAGTGAAGGCGGTAAATAGAAAAACATGGCAGGAATTTCACTTTGACAATATAGCAGATGTATTTAAAAAGACCGGTGTTAAAAGAGATCCACGTTTAAAGAAAGTATTAGAAAGTAATGGTAGATTAACATGGAAAGGATATATGTGGTTCTATACGGAGTAAACAAATGAAACGCCCATTAAACACATGTTTTGATTGCGACTATACATGGTATCCACGTGGTCATTATATAAGTAAACACTGTCCCCATTGTGGTTCTAATAACGTAGGCATACAATACATACAAATAATCCCACTACTGTTAATAGTGGGACTACTGTTGTTTATTTTAATTTAATTTCAATCCTCGAACCTTTCGTTCCATTTACCATGAAACTTTTGCATAATACCCTCAATCATTTTGTGCCTTTTGGAAAGATATGATTCTGGGTCCATGTTATGCAGTTCGGTGATATTACCAAATGAAAAGAACATAGAATCCAGTGTATGACACATGATCTCATTCATAATCTCATGTTCTTCAACAGTAAATGTGAGCGCAATGTCATGCTCTTTCATGGTCTTCATGTTTAGATTTCCTTGATTTTGTTTTAACTAATTGGTCAATTTGATTCCGATAACATAATACCAGAACATGATACTTTTGATGTATGGATGGATCCGGCATTGGCGTTGTTGAAACTTCTATCGTAATATATTCAGTTCCAACATGATAAACCCATCCCTCAATGTTTTGTTGTTCCCAGACAACATAATCATTTTCTTTTGGACTATACATCCCTCACTGCACGTAGATAATTAGGATTAATTCCACGTCCAACATATTCTGACAATAGTGCATCACATCGTTCCCGTGTTAATTGTCTTGCAGATGGATCAATTAGTTCCCATCCATTCGTATAAAGTTCTTCAATACGATAAAGAATTGTTTCAGTCATGTCGTAAACTCCGATACAATACCAGACTCATGATCACCATCCAAGGGATACACTAGAGCACTCTGAATACTTGGCATGATGTTATGCACATAGGTATCATCATAAGTATCTGACGACGAGAGAATATCAAATACCTCCGAATCGTTCTCTCCAATTACGGCAACAATACCGCCATATTCAGAACTTGGAAATGGAACCCAATAATCCACCAGATAGATGTTTTTCATTAGTTCAGTTAAATTACCATGTCAGTTTAGTTTAGTTTGTTTGATTTGTCAAATAATGAATTCGGACAAATAATAATCAACGGTGATCTCCAGTTTTTCCGCCTGGCGTTCATAGAACATCTTCATCTCTTGACGATCATGATAATCATCAATCTCCTGTTCGGCATGTTCCATGAAGTCCTGCCATGCACGAATGAACATTTCAATTTCCTTTTGTTCCATCATTAAATTGTTTGTAAAGAACAGTTTCAAGTAGTGCCGCCTCTTTTTCATGTGGTTGATCCTCATATGAAAGATCCTCCACACTGACCAGATTATAACACAATCTACCACGTCGGTAGGTCAGTTTACCATCAATCCATTGTGATACATGCACCATCTCATGTAACAATACCCGAACATAATCCTCGGCATCCAGATAGGTCTGAATCTCAATTAGAAAATCTCTGGGATTCTTGGATTTGGCATCAACCACATCACAATAACCCCAGACATGTTCACGCTTTAATCCACGGTGCAATACATTAATCGTCACAAAATAATCGGGATAATAAGTTTCCAAATACCATGCAATTACATTCTCACATAGTTTCTTGGAATAACCATATCCCTCATGTAAAATTAATGTCATGTTAAAATGGCGAAAAACAATCGTGTCATCCAGTTCATGAAAATAAAGAAACTGGAAACAAACATAATCTTTTCAAGTCGTGATAACATCATTAGTAATAGTGCCTTCTACAGGGAACATTTTCATACCATGTTCTTACATAACCCGATCTCCATCTGTTACCGGGAATATATTCCTCCCGGCGGACTCTCTTGGTGCAATGAACATGACGATGATGATGACGATGACGTGATCTGTGATCACTATCCTCCTCTACAAATGGTTCCCAAAATTGTTGCCATGTGATGGCATTTGCCGGGGAACATAAAAGAATACCCGAAATTGCCAGGACTAATAGTTTTTCCATTTATCATCCAAATGATCTAAATGATTTAGTCTGGAACTGAACAGTGAAAAACATGCCCATGCAACTCCAAGTGAAATGATCAGAAAATAGATCATGCGGCATCATCCATGTGATCATCAACCAGTGATGAATCAGGAAGATTGTTGATCCGAGACTTCATTCGATTCATCTTGGAAATCTCCCATCCGTTCATTTCTGCATCATGCACCACACCATCCAATTGGCGGCGCTCGCTTTCCGTATGATAATGACGATAATCGTTCATGATTCATCTCCTCAGATAACATGTTCATTATAACACATCATTTCTGATAAAGGTATCCTCCAGACCAATCGGCATTTTCAAACAGATACTCACGATCTTCGATCAATCGCAAATCATAACGAACTCCCTTGGCAGGAGACTTCCATGATGCAGACTTATAAACTTCACCGGTCTTACGATCCACAAAACAATGCACGGAACGTTGACCACCACCATCAATGAATACAATCTTGTGATATTTCTTACCGCTCACAATCTCATAATCAATGTCACATCCACCATTCTTCAGTTCAACAATCTTATTAAGATGATACTGATACGTGGCAGAATTAGGATCCTGCTCCGGTGCGGCAGCATTTAGAATAGAACGCTCGTGACCACGAATTGCATAATCACGATAGTTATCCTTCAGGGCATCAATCAGCATCAGAGACCACTTACGAACATTCAGTTCAATGGTGTTCCTGGCATCCTGCTGGGATGCATATTCTGCGAAGGTTGGATTGGGAAGTGAGATCATGGTGATCACCCTTGATTACCTCCATATTATAAGGACTCACAAGGCGCTTCGGCAATGCCGTTGTGACAGTTCTTCATGTGGACACTAAAAAGCGCCCTGAAGAGTCTCAGAGCGCTTTTTGTGGAAGGATTAGCGAGCATATCTACATTTTGGATTCTCCATCTGTTCGGCACAAATAGAATCATATGCATCCAACATCTTCATATCTCTATTTGAGAGAAATGAATTATACATCAAAATACCAATTACGGCAAGAAAAATGTAAGAGGTTTTCATTTTCAATCAATGTCGGTGTAAAGAAACTTGTTATCTGGAAAAATACCCATTTCTTCGCATCGCACTTCATAGGCAATTCGCTTTAGCAACTGCAAATCATAATTTTCAATGCTTTTAATCATGGTGCGACGAATCTGGGCAGTTTGAGTGTCGTCTTTCATGGTTCAGAGAGATTCGATGATGGCGCGACGTGCTTGCATCGCGGTAAATTGATTGGGGAAAGTTGCGATCTTGGTGAAATCGTCTCTCCAGTATAGTGCCCATTTGGAGGTTCCCAGCATTGCTTGAACCTTGATGGGATTGTCGATTCCCAGTGGATAGGGTTTCATGGGGTTGCCTCCCTTGATTTCCTAATAATACATGATCCATGCCATGCCACAACCACCAATGGACCAGTCCAAAAACTGGCACAAAAAAAGGAAGACTCTCGCCTTCCTCTGATAATGATTTCAGTAAAGAATTACCGATTATGCAACTCTTTAAGAGACCGAACATAGAATTCCGTAAACCTTTCCATTCTTGTTGGACAAACAGTGCTTGGATCAAAATTGATGGCATTTTTAAGTGCCATCATCTCAATCATTTCATCATCCGTTAATTGACCTGCTTTTATAGGAAGAGACATGGTGGAATGCCCGATTGTGTTGAAATCATAACATTAGTTATGCATAATGGACTGTTTCTTAATAATCATTTAATTATATTGTTACAGTCCTTAATAATTTATACAACTACCCCTATTTTTGAATTGTAATACTTATTGATCACTCTGGTTACAAACTCATAACACTTTATATCACAAAAACCATAATCATGGCAATTGTCTTCAAGATATGCATATATCTTCTCCTGTGCTCTTACAGGAGAAGTAGTTGTATTGAATACTTCTAAAATATATTCGTTTATTTCTTTTATAGTTAAGTTAGAAACATCGCGTGAACACTGCCACTCCTCTCTGGCAATTAGAATCTTATTTTTGGAAATGATCATGACTGTAATATATCTTTAAAATTATATATTTAATTGCAATCAATTATTAAAAAGATTCATAAAAATACCATCAGCACAATACATCCAACCTGTAGAAATATATTTTGTATTGGAAATTGGAGGAAGTCCTTGATGATGATATTCCCAAGTTGCCGGAAACAACAATATTTTTCCTTCTTTTGGTTTTACTGACTTTCCATTAATAAATTGAGTTTTTCCTCCTTCATAAACATCATTCAAATACCAAATATAGGTTAAAAATCTCCATCCCGGCGCTTCAGTAGCAGAATCATGATGTATTTTATAAAATTCATTAACTTTTGTTCTCTGTATCTGATATCCACTATCAGATTGCATTCCATAATCTGGAACTTTAAAATTGGGATTTAGTGATTTTACTTTATCTCTATACTCTCCAACAGCATCTAGTAAAGAATTATAAAAAATCTCATCTTCTTCTTCCCAACCATCAAGATTAGTAATTAAAAGATCCCATGATCTTTTAATATCAAGATCTACTCCTTTACCTGTAAGTCCTTGAAATTTACGTTCATCCTTTTCAAATTTATCAATTACATGTGAACAAAAATCAGAATCAAGTGAATTTTTTTTCGTAAAAATAAGTTCAGAGAAATAATCAATTTTACTCATAATTTACCATCAACTGTTCCACTATATGATGATGAATCTCCCCAACCATCTTGTTTTGCCTTAAGATAAAATCTTGTTGCTTTAACACAGTTTTCTTTCTTAAGAGATGTTAGTATTGGATTTCCTTCTTTATCGTATGAGTTCCACATTTTCCAACGTGATTCTTCCACGTAAAATGCACCATCATCAAAGTATTCTTTTAGATCATCCATCATTTATGCTCCCAAAAATCATCCCATTCTTTCTTGGTAGTGATATCTAATTTAGCACGTTGATTGTAGTATTCTGCTTCACGAAGATTATACTCTTGACACTGTTGTTTTTCCTGATCCGATGCTGCTTTATCGCACATTGCATTCAGTTCTTCTTCAGTATAATTAAAGTGCGTAATGTTACTATCAGAACATGTAATACCTCCAGTTAAATTATCAGAAGGTCCATTAATAAATGCCAAAACTGCTGCTGCTTTATCTTGTTTTTGCTTATGATAATCTTTCCATTCTTTTACAGCTTCATTTAGATCATAAACAAATGTCAAAAAAGAATAGTTATCATCATCAAGATACTCTCCAACTATATCAGCAAGACGATCCTTTATTTGTTGATGATGCAAATCAATTTCCTTTTTCATTGAGTTTCTCCTCAAGTTCATCAATTCTAACATAAAGATCTTCAATTAGCGAAGTAAGGTTGTAGAAGTTGACTTTACCAACCTCATAGTATCCATTATCTGCTGTAACTTCACTGAAGATTTGTCTCCATTGTGGTGTTCTTTCAGTCATTACAAGTGCCCATAGTTTTGTTGATAATAAAGAAATCTTTGCATTGATGGTTTAACATTTAAACTTTCACAACATCTCAAATATGAAATGAATTCATACCAAGGTGCTGTAGGATCTGTGTCACTCATTATTTCAACCTTTGAGATTCTAAACCTGTTACTTCTACTCCTCTGGAGATCATTTTCATCATTGCTTGTTGGGCAGTTTGTAATTCAAAATAAACTGCCCATTTTTGCTCATCCATGTATTTGTAACCTACTTTAGAAAATTCAACAGGAGATTTCATCAATCGTCGTAAATTTTACATTCAAGTGCATTTGGATTTGCATCACAATACAATTCTAGTGGAGTTGGATCATGAGTATCATCTGGATGATTCAACTTATATGCTTCAAGTTGTTCCAGTTCAGACTCAATGTGACGGCGACGTTGTGCAGAAATGTTAGGATTCTCCAGTTCATCCTTGTCCATTTCAATGTGTTTGTTGATATTTTCCATTGTTTGTATCGACATAATACTTATTTATTAAAAAACATACCAAAATTGCCACTATCTCCCTTTTTTCTAGACTCAAGTTTATCTAGAATATCATCAGTTGATCTGAGAGTTTCAATTTCAAAAATTAGTTTTGATAGTGTTGTGCATATTATAGGACGTTCTTGTCTTGCTGCAAATGCAAGAGCATTTCTGAGAGATGCTTCTGCTTCTTTCAAAGAATCATCTACAGTTTTACTAATTGCCATTTCAATTTCTCCAGTTTTTAATTTCTTCTTGAATGATGAGTTTCAGTTCTTCATCTGACATTTCATTCATCCATGACCACATTGGATCTTCTCGATCCCAATCAAAAGTAAATGATCCATCATCATTCAATGTTATCTTTAGACTGTTTTTCACGCTTTCTGACTGATTTTAGTGATTTAAGTTCAATTTTGATATTTTGATATGCTGTTTCAGCATCAATCTTACCACCAAGTTCCATGGCGCAAATCATATCGACTCTTGTCCCAAAATGTGCAAGTGCTCTTTCAAAATTGTCTAGATCTTCATACATACTGATTACAGGATTAACTTCATTATACAGAATATCTATACGTGAATCAAGTGAGTTTTCAAGACGATACAATTCATTGGTTGTTCCAACATTTTCCTCCTCAAGAATTTCTACTCTCCTTTCAAGTTGTGTTAATTTATTTCTCCAGAGAGATTTCCATTTTATCATAGCACTTTAAATCCAATAGGTCAAGTTGTTTTGTTTGATATCTTATACTGATTCTTCCTAAGTTTTAATGACTTAATATACTTTTGCCTGTGTTCCTCACATTGAAAGTAACATGTCTTTTCATTTCCATGATCATTAAATACCAACTTCCATGTCATTGATGGATATGGAAACTTATCTTCTTTTGCTTTTCTAGTCATTTTCAAGGTCCTTTAAATAATCAATCCACCATTGAGGATCTTTGGTTTTTTTCCAATTAGGAACTTCCATTCCTTTCTCAGAATAATATTCAAACAGAGCACTATCTATAATCTGTGCGGTCTCCATATTCTTCTTCCTCCTCATCAACGTCAGCATATGGATTTTCCACATAGGGTCCTCTTCTTCGTAAAGGTTCTTTTCTGACATAGGACTGTTCTTGATTGACTGCAGCAATCCATACACTGAGTTTCATTATAATCCATATGATTGCTATTGGAAAAAAACAGGAAAGAAGAATTAATGTTTTCATCCGTCCAACTCCCAACACTTGTTAAATCTATCTCTTAATTGATTTAGTTTAACTTTTTCTTGATATTCTAAAATGTAACCATTTATTAACTTTTCTTGTTCAGTAAGTGAAATACGATGTCTGAGTTTAATGTCAATCAAATGAACCATATCCATGTAGAATTCATTTCCTTTTGCAATAAACTCATCGTAGTTCATATGATCTCTCTATTTTGAAAATATTGAAGAGTTTCTTTTAGACTTCCAATATGCTCATGATTGATTGTAATCTGAGGATATTCTGCATCTTTACCAAACTCTGCACGAAACTGACGATCACTAAAGTGAACACCAAGTTCATATTCAAGATATTCTCCACCTAAACTCTTGAGTAACATACGAATTCTCTCACATTCCTGACTACCGTCAGTATAAAGAATTGCACTAATCTTTTTATCAGTCACGTTGCCTCCAATCATCTGGTCTTTCTTGACTAAACCATTCAGCAATTTCATCTGCAGATTTGAAACCAGTTTTATGGTTAGATGGATCTGGATCTCCCAGACCCATCTTATTCATAAAATCATCCAAATCTCCCTCAACCATATCAGGATTAGATGCAGTTCTCCTTGCTTTATTCAACCATTCTCTTGCAGTTGTATTTGACTTGGCAAGTTTTTCTGCCCAAATCATTTCATCTAGAGAAACTTCTTCTTGATTTACAATTTTATTACAAATTGCTTCAAGTTGAAGTCTATATTTCGTGGATAACATAATTCTTCTCTTGTTAAATTTATTTATTTTGATATTCTTTCATAATTTCTTCTGCCATTTTAATTGATCTCCTCCAAATAATATATTTGACAATTGGATTCTTTGGATTGTTTAAAATCCACCAAATATGCTTTTTAAAGTAGAAACTAATTATCTTACTGGTGTAAGTTACAAAAGATGCTACACTATTATCAGTAACAATTAAGTAAAGAAATATACTAAAAGTAAAATAACAAAAATAAATGTAATTGCTATTCATCTGTTCCCCCATATAATCCGACTTCTTCCTCATCAATATTGTAAAGATATTCCAATACTTCTTTTCTCAAATCCATCAATTCTTGAAAACATCCTTGAGAGTATGCACATTGCCTAAGTTCAGAGTCTGGTTTTAACACGCTTTCAATGAAAAGTGCTCTTGCAAGAGATTTCTTTTGTTTTTTGTCCATGTTGGAAATCATCCTTTAGATTTGGATTTGAGTTGTTTTTTGATGTAAGAAACTGCCGATGGATAATTCTTAGCAGTATGCCACTGCTTACCATTATGTAGGATAATGAACTTTTTTGATCCACCGATACTTAATGCAACCCATTCTCCATTTTTGGTAATGTATCCGTTAGGATACCCAGGAATAGGATCCAAAAGAGTTTCGTTTTGAACGTGCCAACCATCCATATCAATAAACAATAGTAGAGGACATTACCCGTGCATTTGGGTATTGAGAAAGAGCAACGCGAATCGCTTCATCACGATTTCGAGCATAACACTCCACGTAAAAGGTTTGACCGCTAACCATGCACATGACACGATGCCTCATGATTCAAATCCTCACTTGTTGATTGTAGAGATGATGGGTTCGCCATGGACAAAGATGGTATCAGACACTGCCTGAACCCTCCTTGCTGTCCCGATCCCAGTGTTATTATACACCGGAACATGGACGAAACCATAGGGTTTTACAAATTCTTCACTTTTGTCTGGAGTCAAGGAACCTTCTGAGAGGCGCCTAGAATCGTCTGGATGAAGGCGGATTACCCTACCAATGGTTTGTGCCATGGCAATGTAATCAAGGTTCCTCATGAGGATACAGGATGTCAATCCAGGGCAATCAATACCCTCTGAAAGAATACTGTAATGAAGAACAACAAACTTCCTACCGTTTTCTTTGCCATAAGACTTCAATGTATCGAAGAATACATCACGATCTACTTTATTTCCATTGATAAATGCGCCATACTTTGCAGTAATCCAGAACAAATCATATCCAAAAGACTGAATCTCTTTCATGAAATCAGTCTCTGCAAGCATACGAATCAAAACCTTAGTATTTGGTGCTGCTACAAGAACCTTATCCATATTGTCTTCATTGACAATTGTATCAAGAAGAGTCATACAATCACGTTCTGCACCGAACTCCTTGTCCCTAACAGAATTGATGGTATGAGTCTTAATCTTTGGCGAAACAATATGTCCCTTAGAAACCATCTCTGGTGCAGATACATTCACAATAATCTGACCATAAACATCACTACGATTCATTCCTGGTTTATTTGCCTTCAAAGAATACTTTGGTGTTGCAGTGTATGAATAGAAACGATCACAAGACTTGGAAAGTTGCTCAACTGCAGGAAAGAAATTCTTCTGGATAGAATTATGTGCTTCATCAATATGTGCAGTATCTACCTTGATACCAGACTCAATAATACGATGAAGAGAATGATATGTGGTAAAGATCAGTTTATGACCTTCTGTTTTATCAAACCAGTTCTTGATTACTTTTGGATTTGTTGAAGACTTATGCTTAGTCTCTCCACTATGGCAATGAAATACCGAAGCATTGGTAATAAACTCCAAATACTCATTAGAAAGTTGATTTGCAAGCATCAACCTAGGAGCAACCACAACAACAGTTTGTGATTCTTCCTTCTTGAACTCACGAATAGTGTCATAAACACCAATAAGAGTCTTACCTGCACCAGTCACAGCGCAAATGATTCCCTTATGGTAGACAGTCATTTTATTGGTAGCATCAGTCTGATGATCACGGAGAATCATGGTGGTAATTGGATCAACTGAAGACATTATAGCAATAAAAAAGGATACCGTGTGGTATCCTGTGACACTTATTAAACTGTCTTAAAGCTATTATTTCTCTTCAACCGGGACAAACCTAGTCTATAGAGGTTTTAACGATCTGTCAAGTCTTATGATAGTGGGATGATTGCACTACCAATTCCAGCAACATTTATGATAAGATCAGTTCCATCTAGAATGAAATCAATCTGTGAAAAGACATTTGATGGATCTGGTGTTGCAATGTTAAAGGTAAGACCACCATCAGTGCTTTGGTCATAATATGAGAATGAAAGATTATTATCATTTCCATTATCAATTCCACTAGAATATAGTGAATAACCTGCAGTTACAAACGAATTAGCATTTACTGTTCCTCCAGTGCTAACAGTTCCAGGAGTTGAGAGAGTTATGCTGGTTCCAGTAATGTCTCCATAAGAATTAGCACTAACTTGATTGAAGTTTGCTGTTCCTGTTGATGCAGTTATTGATCCTCCAATCAAAGTAATATCTGTTCCTACAATTGATCCAAAAGAATTGCAATCAATGTTTGCAGCAGTTAAAGTTCCTTGAATATCAGCATCATTTAATACTGTTAATTCAGTGGCAGAAATAGAATTGTTTACAGAAAGTGCATCTGCGAAAACACTTCCACCAAGTTCTAAACCTCCAGATGCTTTGATGTTCCCTAAGGAACTAATTCCAACACCATCTTGAGTTTGAGGATCATTACCAACTTGCAAATCATATGCAATTGGAATAGAATCACCAGAAACTGCTAATTTCTTCTTAATTATAGAATTATTATTTGTAGTTGAGTCTCCAGTGATTATTTCATTAAATGATGAAACTCCGAAGAAGTCTGCATTTCCATTTACACTTAATAATGTATTTGGATTAGTGTCATTTAATCCCAAATATCCATTATTTGTTACCGTAAATATCTCAGAAAGTGCTGGATTGAAGATTTTAAGTGATCCAGAACCTGCACCACCTGGATTTAAATAGAAATTAATATCGCCATTACTATAGTTGATTATATCTAGAGATGTATCATTACTATCTGGGAATGAACCATCAGTGCTTCCATATCTCAATTGAGCATTATTAGATGTCTTATTTTCCAATCTACCAAAAGTAATAGTAGATTGATTTGTTCCGTCACTGGTTAATTGAAGTGAAGACTCTCCATTCTTTCTAATGTGAAGTTGTGAATTTGGAGTATCTGTTCCCAAACCAAACTGATTATCAACAATAAGAGTATCAGTTATTGTTGATACTCCAGAAGTTGAATATTGACTATTGATAGAATTTACACTTACATCTGCTGTTGGTTCAATATCACTAGCTACAGATGCAGTTCCAGATAAATCTCCTACAAAAGTTGTTGCTTTGAAAGAACTTGCGGTAACTATTCCTGTATAGTATCCATTTCCTTGAACATATAGTTTAGATGATGGTAAATTTGTTCCTATACCAACGTTCTGTTCTTTAGATAATACAAGTAATGGTATTTCTGGGAAGTCTTGACTAAATTGCTCTCTTACATTAAAATTGAGATCACAGTTATCAATATCTAAAGTAGTGTTTATTAACGCCCCTAGGACACTTGTTCCATTATTTGCATATCTAACATCAAATCCTATTCCAGATCTTTTACTGTCTCCAGTAATATCACTAGTATTTTCAATTCCATCAAAAGCATTGATAATGATGTGTCCATCATTCAACCTCAGTGTTGAACCTATTGCAACATCTCCATTGACTTCAAATTTAAAGTCTGATGTATCAGTTCCTATTCCAACACTAGATGTTGTTGATATAAATGAACCACCAGAAGTTACATGCCATCCATCAACTGCAATTGCAAATATATCAGTCAATCCAAGAGCACTTCCTTCAAATCTAGTTGCTGTAAGAACACCAACAACTGTTCCACCCTCAGTAGAATCAATGTATCTTGTAGTAATTTGATCAGATATTACTTCATTTGTTATTGTTGCTCCACTTACCTGAGCATTTCCATAAACATCTAATAATTGTGTTGGAATTGATGTTCCAATTCCAACCAATCCATTGTTATTGATAACAAAATTATCATTATCTACCTGAACACCATTCCTAAAATTGAATGATTTGTTAAAATTTGCCATTTTTTATGGTTTTTAGTTATTTATTATGAAATTCTAATTAAGTAGATCATTCCCATGTATGGAGGTAAATTCTTACCAGTTCCATTTTGCCCTTCTTGAGAAGTGACATAACTGTGAGAATGACTTGTGCTATTTTCTTGTGTAATGAATGGATGCTGGTGTTTAGTTGTGTTTGGACCAGTAGTGAATGGGTGTTGGTGTTTATTTGAAGCACCACCAGTTCCAAATGAATTTGGTCCTGAAGTATTGTTTAGATTTCCAAATCTATAATACCACCAATAATAATAACTATTTGCAGTGTATGGTATATCATGAGTATGATCTGGAGTATCATCATCTGTAGTTCCTTGGTGAATGTGGTCAACATTGTTGAATCCACTAACTCCTTGGTGAGTATGTTTTTCACTTTCTGCCGAAGTATTTCCATTATGACTGTGCTGAACAAGAACTGCATCTGCACTTCCTCCAGTTTGACCAATTGTATAATTGCTTCCAGTTCCAACAACAAATCTATTTGTCATGTTGGGTAGTCTAAATCTTGTTCCAACATTTGCACCATATGGGAAAGTGGTCCCATTATTGGTTAGAATGTTATAACAATCAGTATAATCTGCAATTTCTAATAATGCTCCATTACATACTCTCCAGTTATCTGGGAAGTTTGATAATGAACCAGGCCACAATAATATTCCACCAATTGGATTGATGTTTGGTGCTACAAGATAGTTTGCACTTATTCTACCTTCACTTTGACTTGACTTAGTTAAGTCTAAGTTTCCATATATGTCTACTCCAGTGGTTGTAGTCTCAAGTTTCTTAGAATTATTATGATATACTTCAATGCCAGCATCTGGAATTGCTTTTAAGATTGGTTCATATGATGCAAGAGGACCTTTTCCAATCAAAATTCCATTTGGACCATTAGAAAGTATTCTAAGATCCCCAGAACCAGAATCTTCAATTATGGAATTGGATCCATTATGATATATCTTTAGATCACTGTCATTTCCAATAAAAATACCTTTATCATCATTAATGGTTAAATCTCCACCAATATTCAAATTACTACCAACAGATAATTCACCTCCAATAATACCACTACCAAAGACATCTAGTGCATTTGAACTTGTATCTTTGATTCTGACATTTTTACTGAAAATAGAAGTATCTTTGAATCTAGTTTGTTTGTTGAATGTTACTGGACCATCAAATTGAGATAGAACCGTTCCAGACTCTCCACCTTCAACAACTAACCTTTCTTTTACTGTAAGTTCATCAAATAGAGCACTTGATTTGGATGGACTATCACCAGTAATAGTTGGTTTTGGAATATCATATGATGTAATTTGACCAGATGAAGATGATGTCTTAGTGTTTCCATTGAAGAAATCACCTTGATTATTCATTCCAGTATATACTACAATTCCACCAGATCTTTCTTGAGACTGAACTAAGAAACTTTCTCTTTCAGAAAGTGACTTAAATTGAACTTGTGGAAGTGAAGTTGAATAATTTCCTGGACCATAACCAAGATATTCAAATGTATGTCCAGAAGCACGAAGAATAGAAGGTCTACGGAATTCTACTGCAATTGGTTTTATCTTTTTAATCAATGAATCTGCAGGATGTGATTGTTTTCTTGTCCCTAAAGATCCACGAATTACAGTCAATTGAGTGGTGTTTGCAGATGAAACAACTCTCATAATTTCATCCCTAATTTGGATATATGTTCCAATTGGGAATCTATTGTTTACTCCACCACCAGTTGTAAGTTCGGATATTGAAAGTATATTTGAAGTTACTGAGTCGTTAATTGCAGAAGATAATCTTAATGCATCATTTCCATATAGTGTAAAGTGTCTTGCTGCAATATTTTCCTCTCTAATATCAGATATTCCTTGGTTTGATGAGTAACCGTGCTTCAATACATATCCATTAACCAGTGATAGATCTTGTGATACTACTGTAAATTGAGTTACACTAAGTCTATCTTTAACTAAGTAATCTCCAAGATTATTTGAAGATGAATCAGTCAATCTAATTTTATTTCCAGAAACTAATCCATGTGGAGTAGATGTGGTAATCGTAATAAGATTATTAGAATATGACTTTGAAGAAATTTGAGAAGATGGTCCAACAACAAGAGCATATTGACCAACAACTGGTGTTGGATCACCAGCAGTTTTTGCAATGGAAACTTTTTGACTGCTAACAAGAGATGTTATTCTATAATAACCATCTTCTTGATTTCCATCTCCTGTTATTTGAACAACGTCACCAATAAATCTAGATAAACCGTTTGAGGTTATAGTGTAAGTTCCGTTATTTCCAGATCCAATTACAGAGGTATCAAAATAAAGAACATCCGATACTGAATAATCTGATCCGGAAGAAACTATATTTACGGAGGAAATATTGCCACCAGCAGCAACAGTAACATTTGCCGTAGCACCATTCCAAACAGTAAGTCCAGAATTTGAATATAATTTTACATCATAATATGTTCCTGGCGTAAATCCAGATGATGAACCAATAGCACCCTCAACAACACCTGCAAATTCATGCTGTCTATCAAATTTTATATCTGCAGAGGATCCAGAATCAGTTACACTAATAATTTCTTTTCCTAATCCAAATGATTTAGTAAATTTATCAATACTTTCTCTTGTTGTGCTTCTCTTAAGATCATTTGTAACTACATCTCCAATTGGAGATCTTAGTGCAAATGTGGTTGATGCAGGTGGATTAGAGTCAAAATTATCTCTATCAAGTTGTGGATACAGATCAGTTGTGTTTTGAGAATATTTTAGACCTGTAAATTCTTCTGTTATTGTATTGCTAGCATTTAAAAGATATAAGTGGTATATTCCATCTTGTGATCCTTCGATGTAGTTTGAGATAACTTCATTTCTATAGATGTAAAGATTTGATTGCAAATCACTTCTCTCATATCTTGGAAGAAGACCAATTTCAGATGGAGTTGATCTTAAATTTATGTCATTGGTGCTTTCTAATCCTACAACATGAACATTTCCAAAGATATCTGTAGTTTTATATTCAAACTCATAATCTGATGATGATGTCACAAAGAATTTTCCATTATATCCAATATTAAAATCACCATCAACATTAATCGAATCAGTAATATTTCTGATAACTACAATATCACCAACATTTAGATTATTTTTGGTGCAGGTTTCTACAGTAATTGTTTCGGCAGAATCAAAACTAGTTCTTCTTATGAATTTTTGATTTCTCTTATATTCATAATCAGTGCTATCAATAGTTGTTAATGTGAAATCTCCACTTCTAGCACCGGTAGATCCAGATTCTTGCAATATAAATCCTTCTTCAGGATCTTTTGCTCCTGATAACTCTTTTGGTATTACAACTCTTAATTTGTATAACTTTTCATCCAAACTTCTATCATCAACTACTCTCTTTACATATGCTAAATCTGTAAAGATATCTAAAGTCGATTGATTTGCTACTAAGTATGGATATATTGTATTTGAGGAATCTACATTAATATACCAATTTTCATTGGCAGCATCATATTGAATTGGAGACCCAAGTTCACCAGAAATTCTGTCTGATACTCTACTATAAACAACTAATGAACTGCCACCAGAAATATCAAGACTTTCCTCATTCAAAGCATTGGTGAATGAAGTTGCCAATTTAATTTTGTTGGCATTTATTCTAATTGCATAATAAACAATATGTGGAGTTACATTTTCAGGCAAATCTCCAATACTGCTGTTTATAATTATTTTTTCTCCAGTAGAAAGATTGTGAGCACCAATACTCAAAACAGAAGCACTGTTTACATTTCCTACAGTATAAACTTTAGATGATGAAGATCCATCATCCATGTAAATACTTGCATTAAGTTCAGAACCATTGAGTTTTACATATAGTTTATCATCATTTCTTGCTCCAATCCTATATCCTTGAGAGATATGTGAAGGAACATCATCAACCAGAGTAAATCCATACAGATATAATCTAGTTGGATCGGCAACACTTACAGTCTTTGTTACATCAATTGATAACCATTCAATATCTTCTTCTACATTGACATCAACTTCTCTTGGTGGAATTACTGAAGTGATGAAACCTTTATCATCTTTATCAAATGCTTCAGATTTAAATCCTTCTGAACTTAATGAAATTTGACCGAAGTTTGAATTGGAGTTTGTTATTGAAGCATCGCCACCAGATTGAATATCAAAATGCTTATTAAATCCAATAGCAAAAACAGATACTATTTGTATAAATGCATCATTTGAAACTTTAATATGACTGGTTTCCCAACCATTTCTATAAATTGCAGATTGATCTAAGTGATATATTTTTCCAGTATCAGTTTGTGATGCTTCTAATGGCAATGATGCGCCATAAACAGTTGTAAAGTTTACACCTTCATATGATCTAGAAACTGGATCATACTTTACAAATGCTCTATCATCTTTTTGAAGTGAAACAGCGGTAAACTGTGCCACAACCATTGAACGGAAACCAGATGCTTTGCTACCATCTGCGTGCATTCCATTCATACCCCAAACTGATCTCAATGAGCAGTTGAAAATATATGGAGATGCTCCAGATACAGTATCAGTTTCTACTGTTACTGTAGATCCAGAAGAACTTGGACTTGCATTTAAATTGATTGGATATGATGGTAGTAAATATGTAAATGTAAAGTCATCAATTACACTTTGAACACTTGTTGAAACATTATAATTCTGAACACCAACACCTCTAATCTTAATTGGAGTTCCTACATTTAAATCATGTGCAATTGAAGTTCTTACAGTAATTAGATTGGATGCAGTTATACCATTTCCAGAGAAAATACTCTCAATTGCTACTGGATCTGTTGCAAATGCACCAACAATTTGCCATTCTGGATCTCTCTTTGCAAAACTAGTTAGACTATTTGGAAACTTCTCTGATGAAGGAATTTCTCTAAATGTATTAAAAGCATTCGATAATTTGCTATAATACATATCCAGATCAGTGAGATTATACCTGGAATCAATGTTTACACCATCTGCATATTCAAAGCATGATAGTTTGTGGTGTGAAAATCTTGGAGTTGATTTGTATGCAGAACTAAAGAATGTTGGATGAGTATATACTAAATCGCTATCATCACCATCAAAGAATGAGAATTGCCAGAAGTAACAAGCACCAGTTACCCTGAATATTGATGATTTTTGTGCGAATGGATCTGTTGGGTTTGGAACATACTTTGGTCTTATCTTTGTCTTTCTTAGATCTAAACCAACAATAGAAGTTCCTCTTGGAATTATTACTCCACCATTGATACTATTGAATTTGTAGAGTATATTATCTTCTTGAGATAGATCAAATACACTATCTAATTCCAAAGAAAGTGTAGAAAGTGCGGGAGAACCTACTCCTCCCGATGGTGGAACAGAATATGCAATTCCATTGTTGTCATATATTGCATATCCAGGTCTATTATCTATAACGTGTTCTGCAGGAAATACTAGAATTGTAGTTTTTTCTACTAGATCGTTTCCACTACCACTGATATATGAAAATCTTGCTGATTCTAATAATGCTCTTTGAATTGTCTTAAACGGTTGAGCAAGAGAATTACCTGTATTTGTAATTGAATCGCTAGAATCCAAATCATTTGGATTTACATATAAAATACGGCCATCAGTGTTCTTAATGAAGTTTTGTAACTTATTCAGTGGCATGGTATTAGAACATCTACTTTTTTTCTATGATTTATTTATCCCATAAAATCTTCCTCATCATAATAATATGCTAAATCATCAGGCAAAATATCTGGATTCAATATCTCTATGGGATCAAAGTATGGATGGCAACTTTCCATAATTAAATAGTTTGATCCTTTATAAACATCATCAATTTGATATTTTCTATTACTACTGGCAGATAAAACTAATTCTTTATCATAAAGATGTCCATCAGGATATTCATCAAAAGTAAAAGGAACATCATTTAAAAAATACATCTTTACGATGATCCTTTCATTGTCATACCAACAATTCTTAGCGCATATGGTATAAGACATAACATTTTCTGTTTAGTCTTATTTATTTTAGTAATGCGAGTAGGGAGACTTGAACTCCCACGGGATTGCTCCCAACAGATTTTAAGTCTGGTGCGTCTACCGATTCCGCCACACTCGCTTGATGGTATTATGCTTTGAATGCTAATAAAAGCATTACAACCTGAATACCAAGTAGGAACGGAGAGACTTGAACTCTCACGGGCAATTGCCCAACAGATTTTAAGTCTGGTGCGTCTACCGATTCCGCCACGCTCCCATTTGTTTGGTAGGACTGGAGGGAATTGAACCCTCTTCACACCGTTATAAGCAGTGGGCCTTAACCAATAGGCGACAGTCCCATTTGGTAGGAATACTGGGAGTTGAACCCAGACTAACCCGTTATAAGCAGGCCGCTCTAACCATTAAGCTATATTCCCTTAAAAGTTACTCAACAATCATAAGACATAAACCTCAGATTGTCAAGTGATTGTATCAGACCTCGTAAGTTGGTGGATGATACTTGAGATACTCAAGGAAAGTCATTTTCATTTCCTTATGAGTCATTCCACAGTGCCTTGCCGCTGTGGGTAGATTCATTGTAGCATAGAATAATGCCTTGTTTGCTTCTTCTACATTTTCTGGTGTGGTTTTCACACGATGTTCAATCAAAGAATTTTGATCAACTTTTTTGAAAATCATAGTGGACTTGAATAGGAAATTGAGTTTTCATCCAATGTTTCTCGGACAAATTGTAGCACGTTCATGAACTGATCGACGGTTTCGCAGGACACTTCCTTTTCTGACCCTTCACTCGAATACAAATACACCTTTTTCCTAATAGGATCAAGGACGCATCGAGTCAGATACTCTTCAGTCATTTGGTTGCCGATTGATTACCATGTAATGGTAGCACGCGCCACCTGGGTTGTCAAGCAAAAAAAATCAATTTTCTGGAGACGTTGGCTTTTCTGCTGGTAGACTATTTAAATAATCTCTTAATTCATATGGATCAAGAGTTAAATTGTTCAATACATCTTCAATAGTATCATGTCGGATCATATTTTGAAGAATCGCATCTTTAAAAGTAATATTAAAGAACTGATTGAATGCTGCATTAATATCAGCGTCACCATCACTAACTTCAAGATAAGATTTTACCGTTTCTTTAGAAATATTAAATCTACTTAATAAAGAATTTAAACTTCCATTATAAGAATCTTTTAATTTATCTGAAATTTTCTCTACAAAATCATTAGTATTCAAATTCAATATTTTTCCAATTTTTTCCTCAAAACTCAGTTCTGCAAGAGATTTAATACCATCTTTTAATTTTTGTTCCCATTGAGTCCCATCCCAAATAATTTCATGATTACTATCTATTGGATCATGCGGACATAAATTTGTATATCCATCCATATTGCAACATGGATTGTCATTATTTACGATATTTTTCGTATCTATACAGTAATAACATCCTCTTTTATCTACAACAACTTCCCAATATTCTTCTAATGGATTAAATACTGCAATACATCCATCAGAAAATTTTGGAGGTTCTAATGTAGTAGATCCTGGGGGCATAATATAATTTTGAGGATCATCAGGGTCTGCCTGGGCATAATCTTCCCCAAGGTAGAAATAATATTGCTGATCATATCTGTATATTTTCATATTTTTTAATTTATTCTAGAACATATTTATGAACTTTTATTCATACTTAATACAAGGAAGTAAAGCTAAATATGGTGGAATGTTGGGGTGTGCTTGACTATTGCCTGCATTGCCAGTGTTTCCAGTAATGTTAATTGCCACGTTTGCATTTGAGGTTAGATTCAATGAGTGATTGTGTTCTCCAGTGCCTCCAGTAGTAAATCCGCCGGTCAAAAAAGCGTTCCAGCAAGCTCTATTATCACCTTGTTTATTTCCAGCAGTATTTGGTCTTGCATAATTATGAGAGTGCCCTCCTCCAGTTAGAGTATAATTTGCATTTGAAGTTATATTTGCATCACTAGTAATATTTACTAAGGGGTGTGCGTGTTGTGGAATCTGATTTACGGTAAGTGTTACATTTTCAGATCCACCAGTATCTCCAACATCATATGTTCCACCAGGACCTTTACCTGCAATAAATCTTCTTTCTAAGTTAGGAAGTCTAAATTGAGATGCTGATTCTCCCCCAGTATTAAATCTTGTAGAAATAACTGAGAATAGATTAGCATAAATTCCACCATTAGAGAATACTGAACCATTACAAACAAGATATCCACTTGGAGCTGCAATTCCAGCAAACCATATTACAGTTCCAATGGGAACTCCAAGACCACTAAGATCAATTGTTTCAGTAATAACTGAAGTTACTAGTCCCTTTTCATTTACGGTTATTTTAGGAACTGTAGTAGAACTTCCAAATGTTCCAGTGGTAGAATTGACAGTTGCTAATGTTCCTGCTGCAGATACATTAGCAGACCCATCAAAATTGACATTCCAAGCCAAATCTCCAGTTATTGCAATATTTCTTGCATTTGTTAGTTTATCTGCTGATTGTGCGGCTCCGGTAACTGTTCCTATAAATGTATTTGCATAAACTTTATCCCATTTAAGACCTGTGGAACCAAGATCCATGGTCCCATTTTGATTTCCTGGGTATAATCCAGCTTGAGTTAGAGTTAAATATCTTTGCGTTGCATTATCAAGTGGAATAGCAGTTCCAGCTGCAACATTAGCAATCAAATAGAAAGACATTTGTGGATTTGATGTAGCATCCACGTTAACACTTATTCTTGCAGAATTTCCACTTCTATCTGGAGTCAATCTGGTATGATTAAAGCAAAGATTTGCATTTCCTCCACCATCATTTGTTGCCAATGATGTTTCTCCACTACCTCTTCCGGACGCAATAATACCACTAGCATATAAATCATTTTTAGATGCATCCCAATTTAAACTACCATCTACAAGAATATCATCATAATCTCCAGAAACTCCATTTTTAAGTAAGGCAGGTTGATAAATTGATCCGGCAGTATTTGATGCTCCCGAAACAAGTATTTTATCAGCTTTATCTGCAGTTCCACTAACTGCTCCATCAAAAGTAGTTGCATATATTGTTCTCCACTTCTTAGTTCCAGTTCCTATGTCGATTGCATTGGTAGTTTTTGGAACTATATTTCCTGTAAATGAGGATCTTATTATAATATCAGTATTAGAATTTGCTCCAAGTGTGGAACCACCATTTACAGTTAAATTAGCATTTACAAGAACCTCTTTTATTGTCAATTTGCCCGCATTTGGATTGAATGAAATATCACCATCCGTAAATAATCCATTGTATTCTCCTACATTATTATTATCATCTACAAATGTGGGATAAAATGTGGCATTATCATTTTTAGTTATTGTTTTTATTAAATCTGCTTGAGATGCTGTTCCACTAAATGAACCATTAAATGTATTTGCAAATATGGTTCCAAATCTATTTCCTGCTGCACCAATATTAATGCTATCTGATCTTGGTAGTAGAGTAGTATTTGCTTTTGCATTGAAGTTTAAATTATCATCACCATTACTTCCAAGGAATATATTTCCATTTACTCTCAGAATATTGCCTATAGTTGCATTGCTAGTGGTTAAAAGATTTGTGCCAGGATTATATGATATTCCACCGTCAGTATATACGATTCTAGCTGCTCTAGTGCTACTATTTGTATCTACAAAAGTTAAAAAGTAAGAAGCATTTGTGTTAATGGATGCAGTTTCAATTTCTTTTGCCTTATCTGCTGTTCCATTGAACGAACCATCAAAAGTAGTTGCATATACTGTTTTCCATCTTTTAGTAGATTCTCCAATATCGTAAGTATTATTTGCATCTGGAAGAACATTAGTGTCAATTGTTCCCGTAAGTGATAGGCTAGTAGATACATCTAGATTTGTGATTCCCGCATTTGTTACTGTTAATTTATTACCGTTTGGGTTATAGCTAATACTAGCATCGGTATAAAAACTATTTAAAGATGCAGTAGAGGCATTATCGTCTACAAAAGTTAAATAGAAAGAAGTATTTGACTGATTTCTAACAGTAAGTAATTTTTCTGCACCATCTGCTGTTCCAGTTACAGAACCATCAAAAGTATCAGCATAAACTGTTCCCCATCTTTGACTATTAGTTCCAAGATCAATTTTTGCCTCTGATGTTCTGGTAAATGTTGTAGAATTAAGACTAACACCAGAATCATAAGTAATAGGATTATCTTTTACATTTGAGATATTTTTATTTCTAACCCTAACTGTAAATGCTCCATTTCCCCCATCAGATGTTAATTGAACTTTTGTTGCCCCTTGATTATCTACAGCATATTTTTCAGCACCATTGTAATAACATCCTGCTCTTATTGTTATATCTCCACCACCATCATTGAAAGAAATTCTCTTGGTTGCATCTTCTAGAAGAATAGCTCCACTAGCCCCAGATAACCATAATGCACCCCTATCTAATTGTGTTGCACTAGGTGAAGATAGTCGTAAAACATTTAAATTTGGGTTATATTCAATACTGCCATCAGTATATAAATCCTCATCTGCACCTGGAGAATCATTATCACTATTTACAAATGTTAAGAACTGATATGCATTAGTTGAATTTTTCTGAGTCTTTATCTTATTTGCATTATCTGCTCTATTTACAGTAATATTTGCATCAGTTGCCCAATTTATTCCAGTTCCAGTAGAAACTAAAACCTGACCTGAAGAACCTGGATCACCATCAGTATCTAATAATTTTTTACTTGGTTTAAAATCTCCATTTATTGTAACAGTTCCAGCTGCACCTGCCGGTGTATCATCTGGTTCTATTACAATTGATTGTTGTCCTAATATTTTACCTTCATCTAAAGGTCCGGTTAGTTTAATTCCAGCACTATCTGTTTGAAGTCTTAAAAGATCATTAAAGTAAAAATCTACTGTAGAATTTCTGTTGAATACTGCAAATTTTTCATCACTAGTAGTTCCAAACTCCATTCCATAATCCTGTCCAGTTCCATTGAACTGGATATATCCCATATTCGTGGAATCAATAGTCTTCTGAATTCTAGTATAAGCAGATTGCCAATTACTTCCGTTACTATCTCTCTGTTCTATTACATCTAAGTATGATGTATTATTATTATCTGCTATAAATGAAGCTAATTTTTGATTATCTCCAGCATTTGATCCTAAAGAAACAGTTGGTTGAACTAATATACCTTCTCTTGGATTAACTTTAATTGATGTGCTACTGTATAAATCCTCATAAGATGCCAGTGGAGGATCAACTGCTGGAGAATTATTTTCTTCAACGAAAGAAATATAATAATATTTATTATCATCTGCAGTTTCTGATAGTATCGTATCTGCAGTTGCCGCATTTCCTACGGTAATATCATCTGGATTTCCCCATTTAATTACGTCTCCGGTAGATAGTAATACTTGATTATTGAGTCCTTTACTGTCAAAACCATCATACAGAGCACCATCTACACCAAGACTACCTCTAATATCTAAATTATATCTTGGACTATTTGAAGAAATGCCAATATTTCCATCAGTCTTTAAATATAACTGATCTGGATTATTTCTAGTTCCTCCATTAGCACTGACATCTGTTTCAATTGAAATATCCTTTGGAGTTCCAGAAGTAGCAGATGCAGTATCAAGTCTTACATAATCTGCAGTTGAAAAAATTCTAAAATTATCCCAAGAGTTTAGATTTGAATAATAGTCATTTGTAAAGAATTCAAATTGAGAATTTCCATTTCCATTTGGTATTACTCTTAATACCGTATGTTTATTAGTATTCAGATTTCTAAAAGTTGGACTTCCCTTCTGATTACCGTCTGCATCAGAAAATGCATAAAAATGAAGATCTCCAACTCTAATTCCAGCATCATCACCATACTTTCTTAAATCCAACTGTTTTGATACTACAGTTGTTCCTATACCAACATCACCATCACCTTTAAGTGACAGTATAGGTGTAGATTGACCAACAGTTGCATTATGAACATCAAAGTTCATGTAATTTTCATCTATGACATTTGAATTGAATGTCTTGATGAAGAAAGGTCTATTTACATTATCTTCTCTGTTTATTTCTATCACACCCTCTCTTTCGAAGGTTGGCATCGTATCAAATATTACGCCACCTTTTACATGAATAGCTTGTTGAGGTTCTGAAGTTCCTACTCCCAATCTCTCATCTACATATGCCTTTTGTTTAAAAGTTGCAATTCCAGTAATTAATAAGTCTCTTGTTTTTACAAATTCACTAAATTCACCGGTTCTTGCTTGCAGTTCATCATAAAATACATCATCCTTTACATATAAATCGCCACCAACATAAAGATCTCCACCAGTTGTAACAATTCCAGAATTCGTTGCTAAACTAACTTCATCTCCAACAAATAACTTTTTAGCAATTCCTACGCCACCAGGAGTATATAATGAACCATCATTGACACCGGTAGAATCACTATTATCATGAACAAAAACTTTATCTTTTATTTCTACTATACCCTCAGAATCTATTACTAAATTTCCTTGTCCTGTTAAAATTGATATAGTATTTGTGTCTAATTTGATATTGCCAATTGTTGTTATACCAGTGGCAGATATACTAGTAAAATCGGCAGGACCATCAAAATCTGCATAGTTAGATACTGATAGATCTTTTAATTGAGTATCTTGATATACTTCTAGTCTTCCTGTTGTTGTAAGTCCGGTTATTTTAACATCTTGTAAAAATGTTGCAATACCAGTTACATATAAATCATTAACATCTATACTTCCTTTAAATTTAGTAGCAGTTACAATTCCAGTAAATTCTGCAAATTTGCCTTCAATATTATCTAATGTTGAAGTATGATATACTGTCAGATCTCTAGATGTTGTTAGTCCAGATACTTTAAGATCTTTGGATGTAGTTACTCCAGTTACTTTTAAATTATCTATTGTCACTCCACCACTGAATTGAGATTCTCCCAAAACATCCAACAATTTATTTGGAGTTGTGCTACCAATACCAATTCTATCTACTACATCATCATAAACGAAATTATCTGCTCCGTCTACAACACCTGCAGAATTTCTATACTGAACAGACTTATAGAATCCACCTGCAGCTGCTGGAAGTGTAGATGAGTCTACCCACAAAACTCCTTGAACACCAGCAATATCACCTCTAGTAAGAACTTGACCTACAGTTCCAGGTTCTTCTTCAATATCAATAATTGCTCCTCTGAGCCTGGTATTCCCATAGACATCTAGAGTATATGTTGGATCATTGGTTCCAATACCAACATAATATTGTTCATTAACAGAAAATACTGTTCCCCCGGCACCAATATAAACTCTATCACCAGCAGTAAGTAAAGAATCTGCTACGTCATATGTTAACTTACTTGATGTTGAAAAATCATTAGAAGAATTAAACTGAATTTCTCCCTCGTTTCCGGGAGCAAATACAGTAATAGTTACTGCTGTTCCAGGATTTGTCATCCCGGTTCTATAACCTTCAGCAACTATAGCATTTCCCTTGATGATTAAATCTGTAGTGCTATTGGGTCCACCAACTAGTATGGTTTCATCAAATACACTAATTGAACCAGGAATTACTCCACCACCCCTTGGAATCCAGTATCTTTTTCCAGGAAAACCTTCAACAGAAATTATTTGAAACTGCGGTCCAGCAGGAATAATATCACCACTTCCCGATGGATCACCAAGGTTTGGTTCTGCATCTCCAAGTGTTAGATAAGTAAATCTATCATCTCGTAATTGACTTTGAGGAGTTCTTCTTGTTCTTCCCGATAAGTATCTTGGCATAATTATTATGTTGTGCTATTTTCTAGGATACTGCAAATAAATTCCATTTGAAGTGGGGCAACTTTGCCACCAGTTGAATAATTGTGAATAATTCCAGAAACAGTTCCAGAATTAGTAACAAAAGTCTTTGATACACCAACACCATCAGTAATGATAGATTCTACAATAAATGATTGTTGTGGTGAAGGAAATATGCTAGTTGTAAGTCCATAATTTCCTGGAGGACATGTAAACTCTAGTCCACTCATTGTTACATAATCATCCACAGCAAAATTATGTGGTGTTGTAGTTGTTACTGTAGTAACACCTGTCACATTATCATATTCGCAATTCTCTACATCAAGAATTCCATCTTGAAATCCTTCAATAACAATAGAGTCTGTTATAATTGCCGTTCTTTCTAATACCAATCTACCATCAATGATTACCAAAGAATCATTTGGTGGAATTTCAATATCTTTTATCACTCTTACGTTTCTGGTGTTACCAGCTGTTCTGGCAGAAGTGCTCTTTCTTCTGTGCGTAAAAGTTAATGTTGGATAAGTGTTTACTCCAACGTTTGCAACTTGTGCATATAGAACAATAGCAGAAACTCCAGTAGGAGTTGTATATACTGTTTGTTCTCCAGGAGCAACTGGAACAGCAACTGTTAAAAATTTATTAAGTGGTGCAACTGCCATATTTTTTTACCTTAATGCTAGTATTAGAGGGGTAACTTCAGCTTGTATTGCCTTACTAAAATCTCTTCCACGAATTGTTGATGTTGGTTGGTTAATTTGGAATCCCTCTCCAATATCAAAGTTTCCTTTTTGATCAGTGCTAGTAAATGGAACTTGTGCTCCATCTAAAGCAACAATCTCATTTTCCTTAATAGGAACAGCCCCTTGGAAAGGCGTTGAGTTATTTATATTAACACCCGTTCCAATATATTCAAATGAATGTGAACTTGTTAGGATCCTACTTATCCTCTTGAAAGAAACTCTTTCATTTCCAAATAATTCATAAGGAATAAATTCATTAAATGTTACTGTTGTAATTCCAACGCTAGTTCCTGATGTTCTGGTAGGTAAAGTTCCCAAATCAATGGCATCAGTAACTATTGCAAATAATGTATCAATAGAACTTTGGACATCTGCACAAGATGCTGGATCTTGGTTTGATCCAGTAACAGGATCTGCAATGATGGATAGATCAATGACTTGTTCAAAAGTATTGATAGTAGTATAAGATTGTTTAGTTACAACAACATTGTTTATAATTGACTTTGCAAGATCTCTAGCATTATTAAATGTCTCAATAGATTCTGCTTCTTCTCCAGCCAAATATGCATTATCGATATAAATTTTTCCAGCATCATATGCTTTATCATTTCCACCATATACTAAGTTATATGATATAGCATCTAAAACTAATTTCGTATCTTCAACACAACGATCATTTCCACCAGGAATAGTAAACGATGGATTATTAAATAGCATTCTATCAACTGCTTCAGTAGCAATAAAATCTATGTTTCTTCTTATTAAAGATATTGCATCAGCGTATCTACCTACTGCAGGAACTGGTTGTGTTGCAGAATCAACTGTATAATATATTGGTTGTGTTATTATTTCTGCCGAAGCTCCCACTGCAGCTCCACCATCAATAAAGACTTCAAGATTTTGAGATGGTAAATAATTTCTTCCACTATTTACAACATCTATTTCAACAATTGATCCTGTAATCTCATCAATTGTTGGACTCAATTCTGCAATAATTCCTTGTGGACCTTTTGGATCTTGTGTTAAATCGTCAGCATCTCTAATTATAACTGTTGGTGGAGCAGCAGGACTAAAACCAGAACCACCATTGGTAACTACAATTTCTTGTATTTGGAGCATTGGTGTTGTTAATATAGAGGATGGCAATCCTGATACATAAGACTGATTGACATCTCCATAATTTGTGAGATCTATTTCAAAGAAAATTGCTTGACCATCATATGGTCTTCTAACATTATTGTATATGTCAGAAATATTTTTGAAAGTGACAACATCACTGGCAGCATCAACTCCATCTGCAGTTCTTGATGGGGGATATCTTCCAACATTTGAAGTATATTCTGTTATACCTAAACCTACAGCATATAAACCATAGTTACCAAAAGATGAGTTGGAGTTTGTAAGATCGCATGATCCACCAGTATCTGCATAAATTCCAATATCAGAGTTAATTGTAAAAATAGAAACTAACTGAGCATATCCATTATTTGTGATCGATACTCCAATACCATTCTCATTATATTGAGTAAATGAGTCACAAACCATACATTTCAAATTATTTCCAATATTATTGATGGGATCAGTAACAGATGCATGATCACCATCAATTCTCATACCAATACTGCCACTCATAAAGTTTGTGCAGTTTCTTATATATGGACTTCTCCACCTACCACTTGGACCTTCAAGTGTTGGTCCAACTTCTATAAAACCAGTATTAGCAACTTTACTTGGATCTATTGGTGGAAATGCTATTGCTCCACATCCGGTATGATTTACAGTAATACTTGTTCCGGCAAAGTTTATATTTTCAATTAAACATCCTCTTCTAACATGGAAAACATCTAGATTTGGATTTAATGGAGTTACAGTAACCAATCTTAAATCTTGTCCTGTTACAGTAACATCATACCTCAATCCAATCGGATTATTCTCTACATATACTCCTGGTCTAATGACTATAGTATCCCCTGGTTCCGCAATCGCAGCAGCAGCACCTATAGTAGCTTTTGCATCTCCTTCCAGAAGTCCACTGTTAGCATCATCACCATCTTTGGTCACCCAGACAGTATTTTGAGTCTCTACTCCAGAAGGTCTCCACGAAACACCAGTTCCTACCGCAGATAATCTCCAATCTCTTTTAGTTTCTGCTCTAAAATCATTTATATCGACCAAATATGAATCTAATTCTAACTCTCCGACTATTCTTGCATTACCCCCAACATTCAAATTCTCTTCAATTCCAACACCACCCTCAGTTACTATAGAACCAGTGTCTTTATCTATAGAGGTAGCATTGCTATTTACAGTAAGAATTCCATCAATAGTGACATTTAGATCAAATTGAGCATCTCCTCCAACATTCAATGTGGATTGTAGTGTTGTTGCACCTAAAACATCTAATGTAGATTGTAGTGATGTTGCATCTATAACATTCAATGTGGATTGTAGATTTGTTGCACCTACAACATCTAATGTATCCTGAAGTGTTGTTGCTCCAAAAACATCTAGTGTATCCTGAAGTGTTGTTTCACCTACAACATCCAATGTGGATTGTAGATTTGTTGCACCTACAACATCTAATGTATCTTGTAATTCAGTAGCACCACCTACGGTAAGAGTTAAGTCTAATTCAGTATCTCCTTGTACATTAAAATTTGATTCGACAAGTCCATCTGAGGAAACACGAAGATTTCCCTCTACATCAAGTTTATATGCAGGATCACTTAAACCAATACCAACCCTATCATTAAATGCTACTGCTAAAGTTGGATTTGGGGATGCAAAAAGTGGATCAGCAGTATAAACTTCAAATGGATTTCCTGGAATAGAGCTATTAATTCCAACACTAGTATTTCTATAAACTGCTCCTCTACTATCCCACCCCCACAAATCTTGAGTCTCAATATCAACTATCCATGATGGTGCATCTGGATTAGATAGGGGAGTTAAAGTATCTGTTCCTATGCCAAGACTATTTACATTTTTAAAATTAAGAGCGGCGTAAGCTTGTGCTAACTGAGTAGTTGGCACATATGTTCCCTGATCTAAAATGTAAAAATATGCCATTCTTTTATACTATTATATCCTTATTTATAAATTGGATTTGAGATAATTTATGGATTAAAAATTGGAACTCCTTCATCAAGAATAAACATAAATGCAGTAGAAATTCCAGCTGGTCCATCTCCAGTAAAATCAGGTTCTCCTGGGGGTATATCACCAACTTGTGGAATCCATCTTATTCCACCAGCATCTCTTGAGAGTATATATGTCAATTTTCCAGGAGAATTTGCAGAGTCATATATTTGAGCATCAATTTTAACACTTCCGGCAACATCAAGTCTTTGCTCTGGAATATAACTACCTATACCTATACTTTCAGTGGTTACTATAACTCCATTTACGTCTAAAGGTTGTTTTGGTTGAGTGCTGGCAATACCAACTCTACCATCAGCAGTATCTATTCTGAATACTTCTCCACCGGTCTCCGGCCTACCAACATAAAATCTTTCAGTTACTGTTAATGTATCATAAAAATATGAAGGTCCAAAAAATCTTGAAGTTCCATAAACATCAAGATCATTTAAAGAAAGTTTATCATATTTGAAATAGTCAAATTTTAATTCACCATGAATTGTCACATTTTTATAGAAAATTACATCTCTATTAAAATGTGCCTCCTGACCATAAAATTCAGCATCAGAAGCTGGTGTTTTAAAATTTTGTGCGTCCCAAGTAGAGCTAACTATCATTTTTTTTTCTCCTATTAACCTACAATATCCCCAAGAATATCACCAATTGTTCCACCAGTGCTTCCTCCAATCAACCCCCCAACATCACCCAAAACACCACCAAAATCACCATCTAATACACCTTCAATAATATTTCCAGTGTCACTTCCCAACACTCCACTTACGGCATTAGTGACTGCACCTTGAATATCTCCGGATAAAACACCACCGGCAATATCCCCAACTACACCACCAAGTCCACCACCCAAAACACCACCTGCAATATCTCCGATAGCACCACCGATTCCACCTCCACCTAATAATCCACCTGCAACATCGCCAATAGCACCACCGATTCCACCTCCACCTAATAATCCACCAGCAACATCTCCGATGGCACCACCGATTCCACCTCCACCTAATAATCCACCAGCAACATTACCAATAGCACCACCAATTCCGCCACCACCTAATAATCCACCAGCAACATTACCAACTACACTACCAAGTCCACCTCCACCTAATAATCCACCAGCAACAGTGCCAAGAAGACCTCCACCAGGAATAACCTTATCAACTACATTATTGACAACATTGCTAACTATTCCTCCAGTAATGTTGTCAATGAAATCAATACCAATAAAACTTCCAGCAAATGCCAATTTCGTAAAATCTTTTCCGAGTTGAGATATTAAGTTTCCAGAACTTCCCTCAATGTCAACTCTTCCACCATCAAGCATAATTCTACCACCACCGGTAACCAAATTTATATTTCTTCCCGCTTTAAAATGTATATCTTTTTCAGCATCTATAAGTATGTCGGTGGCATGAATTCTAACCATGCCTTGAGATGCAGTAATAGATATATTTCCACTATTACCTACAATAACAATATCCTCTCTTCCCTGACGATTTTTAGCACCACCAGATATTTCGATAGTCCTGTCATTATAAATTGAGAATAATCCAGAACTACTCAAACTCATTGAATTTTGAGTATCTTTAGTGTTAGTTACTGCATATATCTTATAGATATCAGTTCCTGATTCACCCATTAATGTGGAAGCAGTATCAATCCTAAAATTTGGATTAAAACTAACTAATTGTCTCTTAAAAATATTTTTATTTCTTGCTGGCATAATTTTATGTTGGGCAATCTATAGATGTTACTGATTTTTGCTTGAAGAGATTAGAATCTGTAGATTCTATAGAATTATCTCCAGTAATGGTGCTTACCTGAGAACTATCAATAGTATTTACTGATAGTTGTCCATCATCATCTGTGGTTACTATAAGTTCTCTTACTGAACCCAATATTGGTCTAACAACGGCACCAGAACCAGTATCCGACAATACCTCAATAAGTGGAAGTCCATCCACATTAGTATTATTTATTGGGTCAATCTGTGTTATACTTCCATCTTCATCTAAGACAAATGTATAATCATTACCTAGATCATCAAATATTTCAGTATTATCGTAAGTATATCCAGAACCACCATCTTCAATGTATACACCTGTGATGGAATAATCAAAAATACTTCCTACAGAATATCCCTCACCTTCAGAAACCATGTATATCTGATCAATTCTACCATCATCAGTAATAGTGCATCTTGCGACGGCACCATATCCTTGATCCATTTCATCACATATTTCAACAAATGGTGGATAATCATACCCAAATCCAGGATCTACAAGTTGAATTCCAATAATACTAGCTGTAATTTCGCCATCATTATCAGCAACAACATTTCCAAATATAGGAACTGCTTTACCACCTTCACCATCTCCACCTCCACCAAAAATGCAGATTTGTGGTGGTGGAGCTGGTTTTATATCATCAGTCTTACATTTTTTCTTCTTTCTCCTCCTTCTCCTTTTTTTCTTAATATCTTTAGTAATTTCTCTTATATTCTCAAAAGTTCCTTGCATACTCTTTTCAATAGTAGAAGTTGATCCAGAATATCCAACTCCAAGAATCCATTCATTCGCCATTCGCGAATAGGATTTGGCTGATTGATTTGTAAAGAATCCAATTCCAAATTCAGACAGCATTCCAATCGAATCTCTAAGAGTATCTCCAAGATTGAAATTTGTAAAGAACTGTAATATTTTGAAAATTGCATCCAATGGTCCTTTCAAAAATCTTTCACATAATGAAATAATATCATTTAAGAAGCTTGCGGTAAATTGATCTGCTGCACATGAAACAAATCTCTTATAATTCTTAAGAGCATCTTTAAGAATTTTAGAAACTTTATTCTTAACTTTATCAACAATCAGACCAACTATTTGACTGAATGATTCTTCAAGAAGTTTTACTGGATATACCATTACTTCCTGAGCAGCAACTCCGGCAAGATGAGCTGCTACAGGATTTCCAGTTGCGGCAAGAACTTTAGCAAAAACTAATTTGTATAGTAGATTTAATCCTTCTTTTATAAGTTTTATAAGACCACCAAATCCTGATTTATTTCCTTTAATTAAAAATCTGAATAAAGTTCCAACAATATCATTCGCCATGTTTGTAATTTTATCAATGGCTTGATTTATTGATTCCTTTACTTTTTTTCTATTACCTTTAAGTGTCTTTAATGTATCAATTAAATTCTGAACTACAGATTTTATTCTATCAAATATAGTATTTTTTACTGGATTTGCAAGAGCAACTTTTTTACCAACTGAAGAACTTGAACTAAAAACTTTTTGTTGTGCTTTTTTAGATACTCTATCTAATTTTTTTGGTTTTAATGTTTGAGGAGTTCTATTACTATTCTCCTTTGGTTCATTAGATTCTGGAAATGGAGTTGTTAATGAAGATTGTGGTATTGCTTTTGAAAAACCAGTAAATGGGACAAATGGGGAATCATACTTTTCAGAACCAACAGCATCTGTTCTTCCAAATGTTGCCATAATTACTGGAACTTGTGCATTATCTCCATCAAGGAAGAAACCAAACACCATATCTCCTGGTTGCAATTGCACACCAGTCATCACATTTGCTGCACCACTTCCTGCAGTTGTAGGAATTAAAACCTGTGCCCAAGGCAAATCTTCATTTGGGAGTTCATCTTCATTAAAGGGATGATATCCCATTATTCGAACTTTAAATCTGTTTCCCCATCCACCACCTTTAGTCTGCTTCTTCATGGATTCGAGTGGTGGAATTTGTCCTATCCACCAAACAAACCCATCTCTACCTACAAAATTATTTTGGATCGTTGATTGGTCTAACATTTAATTAATCTTTGTTATCTTTTGATTTTACCGAATACATCTCTTATCAATTTTAAAGAAGTATATGAACTGTCACTATCAAAGTGATGACAAAGTTCTTTAATAATATATAGACCACTTTGCTCTCTATCATATTCTTTTTTGTCACCTGAAGTTAGCAATGGAAAATAGCATTCAATACAATCACCTGCCTTCAAATTAGTATTAGAAGAAATCATTATATTCATATCTTGAGTGAAGATAGTATTATATCTCATTATTGATTGTGACTGATATTCAGTTGGATCATTATTTTCTTTTTTAGATACATTTCTATCGAAAGTTCCAATATCTTTTATAAAAGTCATATTTCTTGATGGTATATCACCAAGAGTTATATCTGAATTTTGAGATATAATTGGCAACTTTAATTTTTTGGAGAATGAAGTGTCAGAAACTTTAAATAGTTTTCTTTTTATTGAAAAATCAGTTGGATCGAAGAAAGTATGTTGACTTGCGTAACTACCTATTCTTAATTTTTCTATTAAATTTTGATTTCTATTGGTAAAATAATTCAATATTTTAAAATCATTATCTATCTTTCTTGCATTTTCATCAAAATTATCAGAAACATCCTTAACATAATATTTTGCAGATGGACTTTGAGAAAATAGTCCATCTAAAGATCTAAATTGAAATCCATTCTTATCTTCATAAAAAACAAATCCTGCTTTTGCACTTCCGGAATTTTCTGGAATTGATTTAGATGCCAGTGAAGTTAGAATAGTAAAAGGTTTTCTCATATTACCTATGAATCCATAAGTATTTTTTGTAGTATCAATTGTTCCTATTTTTTTAGTCTTTAGATAATCTTTGAGGATTATATTTACAGAATCACTTATCCTTAAGGAAGGTTTAAACTTTATAGGAACTCTCGATGTCTCATTAGTAATTGCTTCCCTAGAAGTTAAGTGTAAGGTAAAACTTTCCCTATCCCCATCAATTATTACATCAGTAATAGAAGAAACATAAAAATATTTTTCTGCAATTTTGGAAAAATCTAACCCAGGATTTCTATTAGAATTTCCCGCAATTTTAACTACAACTCTTTCACCTCCTCTTAATGGCAATCCATTATAAATTGATTGAATATCACCCCTTTGATCTTTTATTACATTTCCACCCGCAACTATTTTTAATTTTGCAGTTATAATTGGTGAAAATATATCTTCAAAATATTCAAATGCTATAGCGCCTCTCCTTAGATCAACTGTTCTAAGACCATCATTAGATTCTATTGTTAATACTTTATATACCGATTTTTTAGTTGACATTATAGGAAAGATAAATCTGTTAAAAGTTTTTTCTTAATGAAGTTATTTAACATATTAAACTCAGAAACTACTGGTCTATAACCAGCGCCACCACCACCAGAAGATGCTCCAGAAGATGGTGCTGATGGTTTTGTATCATCAATCATGATAATTTCAGATCCTTTTCTTTCCGGAGTGCTTATTCTTTGCGCATTTGGTGGTTTTGGAGAAATTGCAGCATCTTTCTCTTTGCGTTCAACAGATCCTCCAGATACATTTGATCCGGATACGAGTGTAGATATGTAATTTTGAATTACAGAGTCTGGTGCTTGAATATGAACATGAGTTCCTTCTGGTCCTGGTGGGACTGTTCTTCCACTGTGTCCTTGCAATCCTAAAATACTACCAACAGTAACTTTATCTCCTGTCTGAACATTAAGTGAATTGAAATGTCCAAGTTCAACTAATCCCTGTGGAGATTCTATTTCAACCCACTTACCACCATTTCCGGAATATCCTGCCCAATTTACTGTCCCATCAACTGGAGATGGGACTGGAATATTTAAAAATTCATTTCCTTTATATAAAGTAAAGTCAGTAATTAATCTACTACCAGCATATGATGTTCTTGTTTTACCTGAATGTGTTCCTAATTGTGATATTGAATTTATATTTTTACCACCACTAGTGACTCTATATCCATTCAATGTTGCTTTAGGTTGTCCTTGTATTACTGCATTTTTCTCTTTATCCAAACTTTGTTGATATACTTGCTTTAATTGAGTTTTTTGTTTGGTTGGTTGATTATAAGTATTTCCTGGAAAAGATGCCCATGTTGGAGATAGTTTTTTTATTACAGCATCACTTAATCCCTCTTTTCTTAAAACTTCTGGAGTTACTCCTGCTCTGGCAGCAAGTTTAAGTGCCAATTCATCTTGAAATTCTTTATCAAACTTTCTGTTGGTATCCATACCAACAGACTCTGCTAGACCTGTAATATTGATAAATTGATATGCACCTACAGCAGCAGATCTATCTAATTTTCCAGTTTTGTCCCTGAATTGAGATTGTGGATCTTTTAAGAATTTGTCAACTAATTGTTCAACTTCAGCAACACTTAATTTTGTCAAATCACCATATTTTGCTTCCCCATACTTATCTCCAAAAAACATACTATATCCAGTTGGTCCTGATGTTCCCTCTGCATATCTTATGGTTTGTAACAATGCTTGTTGATCAACACTACCAACACGAGAAACATCATCTGGTGCATTAGATCTAACTTCCCCAAGAACTGGTGCTTTTTCTCCAGTATCAATATCTTCATTCAATGGTGTTGTGAATATCTTAAAGCTTTCTACAATATCATCTCCAAGTATTGATATTGAATCATTTAATTCATCAAATGATTTAGATATTTCGCCACTAGAAAATGCTTCAAAATCAAGATTAATGAGACTAGAATACAATCCCCCCATAGAAACTGTAAAATTATCTATTACAGTCTTAGTATTTGTAACAAATTTATCTAAGGATTCTTTTAATTTTTTAATTCTTTTTATAAATTGCGCTCCCACAAAAATCCAAGTTGGAAGATTATTCATTATCCAACCAGCGGTAATATATCCAAGTGCTTTCAATAATCTACTCAGAGGACCATCATTACTGGCAGTAATGACAGATAATGGAGATGCCTTTGATTGAGAAATTTTATTAATTTCAATTTCATCTTCTGAGATTTTTCTTCTATCAGATTCCAATCTTCGATATTCTAATAATCTCGATCTAGAATAAAAATCTCTTCTTATTTGATTATTAGAACTAATAACGTTAGAAATATTGTCAATAGAATTTCTAGCAGAAGAAACACTTCTTCTACTGCTTTCCAGAGACTCTGAGATTGCTCCCAAATTTATTGTCGATCTTCTTAAAGTATCTACTGCTGTTGCCATATTATACTATTACATTGTAAGTTAATTGAGAATATAGCAAATAGAAGTTATCAGAATTTGATGAATTTATTAATGGAACTTCAGCAATTGGTTCACTAGAAACTACAGAACCTTCTTGCTGATTTTGTCCACTTGATGTTTTAATCATTGTCAATGATGGCTTTGGTTCTGGTAACTGTCCCACTTTCTGTGGTTTTGGTGGAATTGTTGCTATTGATGCTGGAGTTATGCTCTCAGCATTAACTTTAGACTGTTGCTCCTTAACTGGTTCATCAATAATGACTGGAGAAACTTGTTTTGTTTCTTCAGATTCTATCTGATTTGATTGGGAACTATTAACATTTTCTAAAGGTGATTGATCAGATGATGTAGTAGGTTGAATCATTGAAACTTCGGTTCCAGAAGAAGTTTCAATGTTAGTAGAATCCTCCATGGGAGGAATCATAGACTGATCAGTTACATTATCACCCATTATAGTTTCTTGGGGAGAAACTGTATCTTTAATATTTTTTTCCAGATCTTTCTTGAGAGAAGTGATAGATTCTGGTTTTATAACAGGATCTATTGTTTGTTTAGATTCTTGAGAGTTTTGTGTCTCTTTATTTTCCGCAGATTTACTTTCTGGTATTTTACTTTCTAATGGTTTATTTGAAGGAGGTGGTGTCTCAGTTTTATTTTCAGTTTCCTTTAATTTATTTGCTTCTTCTACTACTTGATCTGCAACAACTTTATTATTTGGATTCTTTCCAAATATATTGCTCCCGAATATTTCTGCAATTTGATCTGCACCATATGCAAGTTTGGCGCTTGTTGTTACTAATCTAACCCAAACATTTGCTCCACCAAGTGTAGATATTGCACCTATCAATGCGTCAGCGTTTTCACCATTCTTAAGATTCATAAATGTAGTAAGCAATCTCATAGAATTATTAAATAGGTAATCTTTTCCTTTTGCAAGAGGATTTTTCGGTTTTGGTGGAGTTCTTGGTGTTGTTGGTGTTGTTGGTGTTGTTGGACTAGTTCTTGGAGAACTTCTCGGTCCCCTTTGTTGACGCCTGTTAAATCTATCAACTATCTTTTTAAGAGGGTTTAATTTTGAAGAAACATTAGATAAAATATTTTTTAATATACTAAATCCTGCCCTTAATGTAAGTAAACTACCAACAACAATTCCAATATTTTTTAAAATATTCTTTTTTATTTGATCTAATCTTTGATTATTTCCATCCTCTGATGCTTGTATTGCTTCTGCAGTTTGATCAGTCAACCAACCAGCAAACAATAATCCTAAAGCAGTTCCAATTCTCCCAAAAATATCATTCATTTTGGGAGCTAATGTATTAACTGGTTTTATTACAGCATTTGTAATCTTTGTTTCAATTTGATTTTCCTTACCAATTCTTACTTGTCTTTCTGCAAGTAATCTATTTCTACTTTCTTCATCTCTAAGTCTTTGTTGCTCTTCAAAAGAACCTCTACTAATTAAAGAAGCAATTCTATCTAGACCATCACTAATACCATCTATCTCTGATCTTAAACTTAAAATATTAGAATTTAATGATGAAAGTGTTTGCTCCTGTTGAGTTATTACATTACTAGTCTGAGTATCTACTATATTCCTTCTTTGTTCTACACCCAGAATATCACTTCTAATTGTGGATGCATTTATTATTGTTCTATTTACTATTAATTCGCGAACCTGAGGAGAAAGAATGGATCCAGTATATGGATCCATTCCTGTTCTAACTACATTTGATGCTACATCTTCTCTAGCCATTGCTGTTCTTTAGATTTTCTTCCTCAATGTATTGTTGCAAGAGAGTTATGTAAACTTCTCTCTCCCAAGGAATCATATTTTCTATCTCTGTCAAAGAGTATTTATGATGCTGAACCAGAGAAAAGTTAGTCTTATAGTATGACTCAAGACTTTCATGGGCCATACCTATGCTAAAAAACTAGTTAGTCCCTCTAGAACAACTTCACTGTCAACTCCAGTGTTTGGATTTTTTACTTTTATAGTATGTGATAGTTTTGGCATGGTCTCAAAAAATTTCTCAACCGCTTTAAACTGGGATGATGTAAATCCTTCAATAAAATCAGATAATTCTTTTTTAGTGCAATCAGAAGCACTCCAAGATTCTTCTTCAGTATAAACTTGCTCTATACAAGAACATATCATATCAAATGTTTCATCAACAGTAACTCCCTGAGATGTAAAATTCTTTTTAATGAATTCTTTCATTGAGGGATACTTCATTCTTAGAGTCAGATCATCAGACAACTTAATATCTCTAGAATGATTTTTCAATGTTTTAACATTAATCTCATCAAGATTAATACTTTTTGGAACCTGGGTTTTTCCATCATCAGGACATGTGATTAAAACATCAACACTTTCACCTACAGATTTTCCTCGGATATTTAAAAATAAATATTCAATATCAAAAGTTGATAAATCTTCAACTTTGATTCCTGGAGTAGTAATACAGTTTTGAATTACTTGTTGAACTGCATCTCCGATCTGCTCCGGATCTTCACTTTCAATTGCAATTATTAATATTTTCTCCTCCTTCACAAGAAAAGGTCTATATTTAATTTTCTTTTTTATAGAAGGAATTTCTAAAGAATAAGTTGGAAATGATACTGATGGTAATGGCATAATTTTTGCTACAAGATCATATCAATATTTATGTTAGAATAGAAAATCTCCTTGCAGAGGATCTCTATTATTAGAATCTCTTTTAAAAATATCATAACTTGCAGATCTACCAATCACATACCTATCAATTTTAAATGATGCCTGCATTGTCAAAATATTTGATTGTGAATATGATACTGGAATTGAAGCTATATTATAAGGATATAATCCTATAAATGTATACTCCAAAACATTCTTTTTATTTTTTCCATCATAATCCCTCTCAAATTTAAATATTTTTGTTTTATTTGATTTATAATATTCTGGATATTGCATTCTAATATAATAAGCATCATCAATGTTTTCTGAAATTGGACCTAATTCTCCTTCTAATGGATTTGTTGAACCACTTGCAATAAATTCCATCCAATGCTCTAAGAATTTTAAAGATTTATAATTTTTATCAACATAAAATTCCATAGTTATATCTTGATATTGCCTCCTGTGAGCAATTGATTCTGTCATTCCAATATAGTTTCCATTTATATCTGCAGTGGCAAGTTGAGTTGTTGGCAATGCTGCATTATTGCAAAGAAGTCCAACATCCTCGGAAATAAATTGCCTATCTATACCTCTTTTATAGAGATAGTCTTTTAATTCCCTACCCAATCCACCAAACCTTACTTGATAGAATGATGATTGCGATAAATTAGTAAAAAGTGGTGAGATTTCTGATATTTTTTTTACTTTTGGTCTTGCCACTCTAAATACCTACGTGTAAAACTTGGTGTATATTTATTTAGATGTCTTACAAGGGAAAATACAGTCCTTCATATCCCGAAAAATACAGTGGAAATCCTTCAAATATAATTTATAGATCTTTGTGGGAAAGAAAGTATATGAAATACTTGGATTTGAATGAAAATATTATACAATGGTCCAGTGAAGAATTTTACATTTGGTATAAATCACCAGTTGATGGAAAACCACACAGATATTTTCCAGATTTTATTGTAAAGGAAAAGACATCTTCCGGAAAAATACTAAACTATGTGGTAGAAATAAAACCAAAAAAGCAAACTAAGGCTCCAAAAGAACCAAAAAGAAGAACTAAAGGTTATCTTTATGAGGTCATGGAGTATGCTAAGAATCAATCAAAATGGAAGGTTGCCAAAGAATGGTGTGAAGATAGAGGTTATGAATTTAGAATACTTACTGAAGAAGATCTAAACATAAGATACTAAAATGGCACTCACCGGATACGAAAAAGGATTAGATGAATATACTAAAAATGAATTAATTGAAATTGCAGAAAAATATACCATATACTACCAAACCAAAAGTGGACAAGGTAGAACTGGATCATATAATAGACTTACAAAACACCAACTAATTAGTCTAATAAAAAATGATCAAGATTATAAGGATCAAAATCCAAGTTATAGAAGAAGAAGACCAGATGGTAAATTAATAACTGATAGATTTAAAGAATTATTGAGATCAATATATGGAAATGAAACTCCAGAAGATCTCATGAATGAAATATTAAATAGAGCACAATCAACTATAAGGCAATTTCCAGAGCCAGGGAAACATTATACATATATTTACTATGCAAAAACTCCAAATATATTTTATGATCGCCACCCATTAATAACATGTGGAGAAATACTTGAAAAGGGATTTTATGGATTCAATTATCATTGGGGAAAGATAAGACAGTATAATACTGTTGATGGTGATAGATTACTTAGTGGTCTTTATGAAATAAGTTCCAAAGAACTCACCACACTAAGAAAAATTCCTTATGGTAAAAAAATAAGAACATAAATCATAAATAGTTAAAAAAATGTCATTAAGGTATCCTATAAAAAATATTGGAGAACAAGACGATTATTTAATGATTCAAATTGTAGAGTATAAACCACCAGGATTAACAAGCCAAGGTGGGGGAAGAACATTTGCTCTGCAAACTTCTGCAGATTCTTTGGGAAATTCGAAAACTATAGAAACGATCATTCTCCCAATGCCACAAAATATTCAAGATAATAATGCCGCAGATTGGGTTAGTGGGACTATGAATCCATTACAAGCATCATTGGCAAGTGGTGGTGCAGATGTAATACAAAGTAAGAATTATTTAAAGGGAATTTTTGATGCAGGAAAAGAATATTTTGATGCCATTGGTAACGAGTTAACAACAGGATCTTCGCAAAGTGGAGTTGCTGCTGGATTTGTTGCTGCCGCAATTAATCAAATAGTTGGACAGACTGATTTAAACCAAGTAATTTCAAGGCAATCTGGACAGGTATTTAATTCTAATGCAGAAGTTTTATTTAATGGAGTAGTTCTTCGCCCTGCATTTTCTTTCACTTTTGATTTGATTCCAAGATCAAACACAGAGTCTGTGAGAATTAAAGAAATTATTAGAGCATTTAAGTCTAATATGCTTGCTAAAAAAAATATTGAAGCAAGTAAAACAGGTCTTTTTGTTTCAGCACCAAATGTATTTAAATTGGCATATAAAAGTGGTGGTAAAAATCATCCATTTTTACACAAATTTAAACCTTGTGCATTGACTCAAATGAATGTCAACTATAATGCATCTGGTCAGTATGCCACATATTCTGATGCAACTCCCGTTCATATGCAACTATCTCTTCAATTCCAAGAATTATCACCAATATATGCAGAAGAACAAGAAGCAATCCCATTCAATGAAGGAGTAGGTTACTAATGTCATATTTTAGATTAATACCAGAATTAGAATATCAGTCATTTTTACCAGGAACTTCATCTTCAAAAAACTATATTACTGTAAAAAATCTATTTAAAGTTGCAAGACTTAGAGATGATCTCCAAAATGTTTTTACAATATTCAACAAATATGAAATAAAGGAAGGATCAAGACCTGATCTAATAGCAGAAGAATTTTATGGAAGTGCTGAATATGATTGGGTTGTTTTAGTTTGTGCTGGAATTACAAATTATAGAGATCAGTGGCCATTGTCAGACAATGATTTCTATAAGTATTGCTTAAAAATATATGAAAATGAGCAGAATCTATATTCCCCACATCATTATGAAACTATAGAAATAAGAGACTCTGAAGATAGATTGATTCTTCCTAAAGGAAAGATAGTTGATAAAGAGTTTACACTATCATATAAAGATGGTGATAGAATCTATAGCAATGATCCTGAAGTAACAGGACCAAATGTATATCCAATAGGAAAAAGTATTGTAATAGAGATCAGTAATTATGATTATGAAATAAGAAAAAATGATGATAAAAGAACAATTTACTTATTAAAACCAGAATATTTGATAGAAGTCTTGAATGATATAGAAGACATTATGACGTATGATGAATCATCAGAATTTGTAAATGATAGAATAATAAAAACTGAAAATACTAAAGTAGTATTGAAATAAAAAAAGGAGGGTTTTAAACCCTCCTTCAATCAATCATTCATCTGCAAGTCGTGCAAAGTATGAAAGAGTTTCATCATCGTCATCATCATAACTAGAAGAAGAATTGCTACGAGATGGTTTGAGATCATTCAGTTCACTTCGCAAATCTTGTGTAATTTCGCGAGATGGACCACGGAAGTCTTCTTCATCTTGAACTTCTTCATCAATGTTGGGGCGTTGTTGCTTAACTCCAATAACATTATCAAAACGCTTTTTCAGTTCATCATAAGTCTTGAACTGATCAGAGGCAACCAACTGCTCCAAAGAATATTGCTTTTTCCAGATTGCTTCCATTTCATCGTCATCATCAAGAAGTTGACCAGGACGAGAAAACTCTGAAGAATCATAGTTGCGATAACCAGCAACATTCTTTGCTTTGAGTTTAAAATTAGCGCCTGTCCAGAAGTCAAAAGGATCAATTGCTTCCTCATCTTCAAATTCTGGTTGCATTGCTGCAGTCAGTTTATCAAAGATCTTTTTACCAAACTTATAAAGGAAAACTCGACCTTCATTATCAGGATTTGTTGGATCCTTGACAACATAAATGTTAGCAATGTAAGTCAATTTACGCTTTTGCTTACGTGCTTGTTCTTTTCCAGCATCAGTTCCATTATTCCAGAGCATAGAGTTATATTCCGAAACTGGATCTTTTTGTCCCATGGTCGTCAAAGAGTTTTCAATATACCAACCACCAGGACCTTGGAAAGCGTGACTATAGAGTTTCACAAAAGGAAGATCTTCATTTTCTGGTGCAGGGAGAAAACGAATTACTGCATAACCATTGCCACTTTTGTCAACTTCAAGTTTCCAGAAGCGTTCATCTGCAGATCCACTTGTATTATTCATTTTTTCAACTTCCTTGACAAGTTTTTGAGTCAAGGAACCAAGTTTGGATTGCTTTTTAAGATTTGCGAAAGACATTTTAGATTCGGAGGATAAATTGGATTTGTCGGATTTGTTTTCGACCTCTTTATTATAGAGTCACCATAATGGGATGTCAAGCCCTGGTCTGAGGGTCAATCTATAAAAAGTTTTAATTCTTCGATGGTGGCATCCATAGATTTAAATAATGTTTGCATATCAGTGCTTGGGGGATAACCCATCATGTTTACAGATTTTTCTAAGTTTCTCTTCATTTCTATGGCACTTTCATCATCTGAAAGAGATAACCTAGTATACATTATTCTTTGCTTTTGCAACAGTTCTTGCAACTTTTCAATATGATTCATTTTTGAATCTCTATCCATCATATCAAAGGAAAAAATTGTCTCTGATATTTCCTGTTGAAGTCTATTAATTTCAGAAATTTCTTCCTGTATTATTTCGGAGTCAAAAAAATTATTCATTTAAAATTTCTCGCAGTATCTTCTTATAATGAAATATATCAATATTTAGAAACTGATTATACTTGGAAATTTTTAAATTGACACAACTCCAAATTGGATCATCCAAATTTTTATTAAAGTTTTTTGAAAAATTGAATATTTTTTCGTATATTACCAATGTTTCTATTGATAAATCCCCACCTAGAAAAGATTTTAGTATCTGAGGATGTCCCTTGGAGCACTTGAAAACATCCTCTAATCCTCTCTCCGATAGTAATTGTGTTGATTGTTCTTTGAAATAATACGTCAAACTCTGCTGTCGTTTTATCCATTCCAGATAAGTTCTTTCTCCAGAATTTATAATTTCTCCAATCCATAGGTTTTGTGGGTTATCGGAAGCAACAAAATTAGATACAAAAAAATCAACTATTTCTTTGTCAGAGTATTTTCTAGAACTCTTTTCAAAAAAATACTTATCCTTTCTTTTATTAAAAGATGTTATGGAAGCTTTTGTTTTTTTATGATATTTGAAATAATCGTATTTTGGGTTTGTAAAGTGATTTTTCAAACCCAAATACTGAGTATAACATTCAAAAGGTGACATTAGATAGGCAAACGTGCTCGGGATGTTTTTTTCATAAAGTTAAGGCGTGTTGCATCCCACTTTAATTTTTCTTTCAAAGGTTTTGATACAAGTTTAGTTACTGATTCAATCTCCAATTCATTCAATTCACAATAATGAATAATTGCATCGATGTAATTGAGTTTTTCATCAATAACAATTTTCTCTATCTCTAAAGAAAATTTTGATGGTGATAAAAACTTATTTTCTATCGCTTTTTTTAGTTCTTTATTGGGTTCCATAGAGTTCCAGTTTATCTCTAACAAACTTTCTAATATATTCGGAGAGAAGTTTGATGTATTTTGATTTGTCATATTCTTCATAAATTACAGATTCTCCATTTTCACATGCCATGATGATTACAAGTTTTTTGACTGAAATTCCAGTCATTTCATATAGCATACAACCATATGCCATACACTGAACAAAATAATGTTCGATCCACTCTCGTGGTTTTGGTTTTTTAGATGTTTTAAAATCTATTATTGCTAATTCTTTATTATATTCAGCAATACAGTCTACTGTTCCCGCAATACCTAATTGTTTACTATATAGGGAACTTTCAAGAGCGTATATGTTATTTATGCAATTTAAATCTTTCTTAACTATATTGAATAAAAATTCTGAAATAGGTTGGACTTTTGGAAGTTCTTTGTTCAACAGATGGCATTCAGTAAGAGTATGCATATCTGTCCCACGACTTGTAGCAGCTTTTGTTATTTGATTTGCTTTTTCTTCCCCAACTTTATTTCTCCATTTTACAAAAATTTCTTTATTAAAATGACTGGTTACCGATGTAATGGAAACCAGTCTAAGAAGTTCTTCTTCTGTTGGAACTCTGTAGTAACGAATTCCATCAAGAGTTTCCCTTTCTAATTTGGGAAACTCAATATCAACATGATTAAACATTAAAAACCTGCATCAATTTTTGCAACAAGATACTCTTTTACAAGACCAGATCGAACAATGTCATCTAATCCAAACTCTATTATATCAAAAGATGGCATTTTACGCAAGACCGACATAAAATCTACAATGCCATTTTTTTCATTTTGTTTTTGTAAATCAGATTGTCTAGTATCTCCACAAAAACAAATCTTAGTATTTTCACCAACACGTGTAATTATAGAATCTAATTCATGGAAATTCAAATTTTGAAACTCATCGACAATGATGATTGAATTATCTAATGTGGTTCCTCTTAAGAAAGAAGTGGACCAAAATTTAATTGTTTCTTGTGATTTTAAATTACCATAAAGCATTTCAAAATCAGCATCACTAGGCATCTGGAACATATACTTTACCATATTTTTATATGGAATTTGATATATGTCAGCTTTATCTTCATGGGAACCTGGAAGGAATCCAATCTCTCTGGTCGCTACAAGAGATCTGACAAGGTATATTCTTTCATATGGAGTATATTCATTCAAAACATCTTTCAATGCATTGTATAGGGTTATAAAGGTCTTTCCGGTTCCTGCGCAACCATATGCAACTAAATGTTTTTGCTCAGAATACGAATCAAACAAACGTTTTTGATTGTTTGTAAGAGGTTCAATATCTATTAGATATTCAGAGCTTAATGGTTTTTTCCTCTTCATTTGCTTTGCAGTCATACCAACACCAATTGGTTGGTCGAAAGATGATCTCTTTTTTCTTGCCATACTAGATTTTCTTTACTCTGGATCCTGGTGCTTTTGATGCTTTATCTAGAACTTCATTCCAACCGGGATTCTTGTTTACAAGTTTATCCCTCCACTCACCAACCTCTCCAGGTTGAGGGCATGTGGATGGATCAGACCAATCTCTGATCCATTCTGGATTATCTTGTTTCCATTGATCCCAGTCGTGAACGCTCATTTCAACTTCTTTTTGTTCACCACTAGTAACATGAATAACTGGATATGTTGCCATTGTTATCAATTCAAAACATAAAGTTATTTATAGGTGGTTTAATACTTTGATATTACATTGAAAGAAACTGTAATCCTATCCTCATAAGAGTTATTATAATTTACATAATGCATTAACTCAGAAGGAAAAATAATTACATAACCCTCTTCCATTTTTTTTGTAGTTAAAATTTGAGAAGAATCTAAGGAAATACAATTTATTGATTTGGATTCGTTAGTAAAGCATGTAGTATTGGCGTATTCCAAATTCATAATGTATATTCCAGAAAATGAAGGAACACTATAAGAAGTTGGAGATTCTGGAAAAATAGGTATTATTGAATGATTATGTATTTCTTGCCAATGACTTCCTTTATAATGATTATACCATATTTTTGCAATATTAGAGGTTCTAGGAATTTTAACATTAAGAATAGGATTCATCTGTTCAATTAATTCATCAATAGGTTCCCATATTATTTTTTCAAAAAAATTTTGATCAAATATATTAAAATTATTTTTATCTGAATCATCAAAAAAACTACTAACTATATCACAATTCCAAGTATTCTTTTTATTATACGTTCTCCCATTTTTTTTAATATCTTCCATTATCAATGGAAGATATGTATTTTTTATTTTTTTGTGAGATTTAATTTTTTTCCACCAAACAAAAGGAGTTTGAAATATAAAAAAATTACTTTCCTCAAGATCCAAATCTTTAGTATCTGACATTAATTCCACTCCAGAGATTCTGAAACAGTTGGAAACTGTTCCATAAAGATCTTCTTACAAGCATCAGCAATATCCATATGCTCCTTCTGTGTTCCATGACCAGAACGCAGAGAAATATAATGAATCCAAGAACGACATGATCCACTCATATAAATTCGTGTTGGAGTTGCTAGAGGCAATACAAAACGAGCACATTCCTTTGCGATTCCCATATCAAGCATTGACTGATAGAGAACCATAGAGTCATCAAAGTGCTTGCGAATCTTATTCTCAAACTCTTGCTTTACAGAATCATCAATATCATCAATAGAGTTCTGGCGGTTCTTAGTATCCTGACGACGCAAGTCAAAGAGAGGAATACTATCTCCCAGAAGAGAACTATCAGCATAGCGTTGAGAGAACTCTTGATAGGTGAAGGAACGGTGCCTCAGGATCTGTGCCGCAATTCCCCTACTAGTTTCAATCTCAAGAGTCATAAATGCCTGCTCAAATACGCTCCAGTGCTGGTGTTTGATACAATATCCCAACAACTTTGCATAATTAGGATTTTCTTGATTATTTGGATTTGAGACCCTGGCAACATATGCCATTGTCTTTTCTGCATCTGGAGTAACACTGATGAATTTTACACTGTTCATTTTTTACCAAATCCTTTTGAATTAATTTGCTCTGCTTCTGCGATTTGTTCTTTTACCGCACGCAATTGATTTTTCATCTCTTGAATTCTTTCATCATTATAGAGATGATCTTGCTTGATAAGTCTTTCAAGCAATTTTACAAGTTCTTTTGCTCTACTCATTTTTCTCTTTGCTACTGTTCAATCAGGATAACCATCATCATCTTCAAAGATTTCATAATAGTCATACTTTGGTAGATTTTCTTTTTTACTTCTCAAATAACTTTGAGAATCGGAATAAATTTCTGTTTTTAGAGAATCGACTAATATTTCAAGATTTCTTACAATAAGCTTTAGTCTTTCTTTGTCCATGAAATCTGGGTTGTTACTGAACCAGTATACCATAAAAAAAGAGGGTCAGCAACCCTCTCAAAATTTATTTTGTTTTGCAAAATCCTGCCATGCAGAGTTGCGCTTCTTTTAGTTTTTTCTTTTTGACTTCTTGCAATTTAATTAAAGAAAGCCAATTTGATTGAACTTTTTGTGGTTGTGTCATGATACTACCTCAACCTTCTCTTCATGCTTTACTCCTCTGTAGGTTTCTACAAAAGTTTTTAATTCATGACTTTGTTGATTTGGTCTTTTGGCGGTATCATATTTTACGCCACGATAAACGACTTGTGCCATTATTGACTCCTAAAGAAATGAGAATATAATTCCCGTTCCTTCAGTCGTTTGCGTCTTTAGTTCCTAACCTAAAACATGCTGGTTCAGTTCCTCTAATAAAAATAGAGATAAACTCTAACTTTTCATTTCGATCTAACAAAGTAGATTCAAAAACTCCCTGTGCCAACCAATCAAAGTCATTACATGACAATAATTTTGGGTCTGGTTCTGCTGTTGCCAACAGTAAAGGTAAAAGAAACATAAGATGAACGATCCCGTTCCGCGACTTACTTGCGATCCCATAAAGTATTACACCTTGAATACTAATGAAAGTATTATGCTTAGAATACTAATTAGGGATTGAACGACAGGTCTATTATAGACCATATAAAGTATATAGTCAAGTTACTTTGTAACATTTGATACAAAATTAAACTATATGGACAAAAAAATATGGCGAATTTTTTTGCCATATTTTTGGAATTATTTTTTCGATTTGTTTTTGGGTTTTGTAGTGTTGCCCCAGAGCTTTGGATTTATTCTACCATAACCAAAATCAATACTCTTTATACCACCTCTAAATTTATCATAATACATATCAAAAATTTTAGAAACTTTAGAGCTTCTGGTGAGATCATATCTAATCTCACCATTTACTTCATAAGTTACAATTCTAGCATCATTAGGAACATCTTTAGTTTTTACCTCCTGAAGAGTTCCATTTTCAATTAAAATTTCACATCCATATTTTGCTTTTGAATTTTCTTTTTCTTCAATAGTCCATTTATCCATGTTTTTATTCTCTTATTTAATCTATGATCTTCCACCCCAAACGATATCGGGATATGCTTCAGATACAATTTGCTTTGTGATTTTATACTTATCCTGAAGTTTCTTGTCCTTAATCAAACAAACAATTTGCGCTTCCAATGGATGAAGACCTTGAAGAACATTTATAAACATTGTTTCTCTTCGAAGAGATGATAAAGAATCATTACCACCTTTAATGAAATTAAAAAACTTATTATATTCTTTTCTAATTGAAGATTTTCCCTGGTCTTGTGACCCAAGAGAACTTGTTTTCAATTCATCCATAGTTTTAACAGCACTATCAATCTTTTCAGTTAAAGTTCCTTTAAATGAATCCATTTCATCTACTGCTGCATATGGAACATCTCCAGGGGGAAGAGCACTAACAATACTATCATCAAAATTCCAAATAAAGATTGCTTTGATGGAAGGATGTTCATACTTCTTCAAAATTTCAATCTTCTTAGCATTTGTCCTTTGCTTTGAAACAAGATTCAATATTTCAAATACAAAAGGATTTGCTGGAAGATCTGTATTTGTAGATGGTGATTTTTTCTTTGTCGCTGTCATTGTTATAAACTATAATGAATTATTATGAAATTATTTATGATGTGCAAATATATCAGATTTCTTCTTCATCTTCGTCAAAGTCTTCAGAATCAAAAAAATCTTGACTGAATGTAACTGCAAAAATTTCATCTGGAATTACATTTCCATGCTCATCAAAAAACTCAGGATGAAGAGCAGGTCTATCCTGATATTTCAACATATATTCTCTTACTGACCATCCACCAATGAGTCCAACTATAAGAAATAGTATAGTCATTAAAAATCCAAAAACTAAACTTACTGCTAACATTTTTTTTCTCCTAGAAATAACTATCTTTTTCTTATGCAATTGAATGAAAACTCTAAGTGGATAGTTACTTCTCTTTTAAAAAAGCAAACTATCTTCTCAAAGATAAATTTAAATGTTTTGGTTTGCTTTTTCTTTCCTCCATTAAGAACAAGTTCAACACCACGATTGTAGCATGGCTTATCATTATTTATGTTCGATTTCTTCTCTTTCATTTTTGATATATTGAATCGTCTCAATTGCACCTCCAATCAATTTATCATTGTAAAATACCTGCGGAAAAGTTGCATTGTTTCCAAATTTCAAAATAAAGTCTTCTTTACTAAAATCTTCATTTAAATTATATACAACAAAATTTTTTCCAGTAAGTTCCAAAACTTGTTTTACTTTATAACAGTAATTGCAGTCATCTTTCGAATATACTTCAAATTTCATTTTCAATAAACTTTTGTTTTTCTAGGATTATATATCTTAAGAAGAGATTTTTCTTTTGGTTCCATCCATTTCATTATAGCATTCATCCTATCATGTGTAAAGAACTGCTGTTTCTTATACCATTCTTTCCAATCAGAATGTCCTTTACTTTTATTGCATTCTTTACAACAACATAAACAATTAGATGAAAAATCAATTCCCCCTTTGCATTGAGGAATAATATGATCTATGGTTAATTGATCTTCAGATCCACAATATGCACATTTAAAATCCCATTTTTCCTTAATGGTCTGTTTCCACATCCTTCTAGCTTCGCCAGAATTACATGTATGTAGATTATACATGTAGTCTTTAAAACTTGAATATAATGGCATTATTCAATTAACTTCCACTAAATCAAGCATATCGTAGTATGTTCCCTTTACATTTCGATCCAAAAATCTTGTAATAACTCCAAGCGGCACATCATTTTCATAAGTTTCATCTTTTTTTCTTTTTTTGTAAGCAAAATTCACAATTTCAACTACTCTATTGTGAACAGATTTCCTTGAAGGATTTACAAATTTATACTTTTTACCAATTTCAATAGTGTTATATCTAACAACACCTGGGCGAACTTCAACTTTAAATGTAAACTTAGAAATAGGTTGATCTTGACTCCTTAAATCAAATAATTCAATTTTTTCTTCTTCCGATAAACTTGAATAATCGATCATTCTTTTAGATGAAATTGTTAAAAGTATTTATATTTTCACAAAAAAAAGGAGGATTTCTCCTCCCAATAATTAAGTGGTATGTTTATCAAAAACTTCTATTAAGTTTTTTACAATATTAACCCCACCAATATGTTCTTCAATTTTTAAACCATTTTTGTCAGTAACAACAAAAACTGGTGTTGCGGTAATTCCGTATAATCTTGCAAGATTTAAATTTTCTTCAGGAATTGGATCATCAGTAGCATCTTCTAAATCAATTTTTTCAATCATATTAATTCTTTGATCATCAAGACTATCAAAGTATTTTTCTACAAGTCTACAAGGACCGCATGATTCTTTAGAAAATAGTAAAAACTTTTTCATTGGTTTTTCTTTTAATGATTTTCTATATAAGTTTGGCCAAGTGTCTCTAATTATTTCAGAAACTTTATATGGAGTTTCGGAATTAATCATCATGGATTGTGATCTTTATTTCCTTTAATTTTGTTGTAACCCCAGACAACAAGAGCGCCAGCGCCGACGCCTACGATACAGCAGATAATCATATGTTCTAAGTGATGCATTAATTTTTGTTTTTATTTGACCAAGTTAATTCTAACGTAGTTGCCAATAAAATGGCAAACGCAAATATAAAAAGATGAGGCATCAGTTTACAGTTACGTGTCCAATCATTCCAGCCCCTTTATGAGGATCGCACCAAAAGGTATACTCACCAGGAACATCAAAGGAAACGTCAAAGGATTCTCCAGGAGAAAATGCCAGACCTGTATGGCTGAGCTCGGGATGACCATCAACAATGACATTGTGAGGAGGTAACACGTTATTGACAAAGTGGATGCTATCACCAGCAGCAATTGTAACTTCTGAGGGTTCAAAGACTAGTCCTCCATTATAACCCATCTGAACATCAACTGCCCAGGCAGGAAGCGCAAAGAAAAGAGTTGCGATAAGTGTGAAAAAGAACTTCATAAAAGTTTATGTAACTTTATTATGTATATGCCTTAGGTTTTTATACTTATCATTTGTCAGGTATTCCTGATGAATCATTTCAGAAAACTCATCTGCACATTTCATCCAAGTTTTTCTTGCTGTTGGTGCTAACTCGTCATTATTCATCATCATTTCATACCAGATATTCCATAATATCCTACACTCTTCAGACTTCTTCTGAAGATGTGGTTCCCTATACATTGGAACATTTTGGGATGTGTGCCCGTGACTGTAACTATTTACACAGAATACAATCCAGTAATAGTATCAACATCTGCCGGTCTGAATGCTCTCACGGGAGAGATCCAGTTGTAAGACATCACTGTGTCGTTGGTGTCCGCATCATACCATATATCACCGTCTCTGTCATCGTGTGGATGTTCAAGTCCTAGTGCGTGACCCCACTCATGCATATACACATACTTCCTATCATGAGAACGTTTCTTTACTAGGATGGTATATCCTTTCTCTGTTGGTATACACAAACCGGCAGCATACCCATATGGTTCTGGGATGTTCTTTCGTTCATAAAATGCAACCTCAGCATGTTTTGGTTTCTTCAACAATTTAATGTCAAATGATACAATCTCATCTGTGGATGCTAGCATATTGCGAGTGAACCTCGTTGGACTATCAACATACACCTTGAGGATGTTGTCATCCAAGAATTGAGATGTGTGTTGATAGTTACGAGGATAGATTAGTTCTTCCATTTTACTTAATCCATGTAACTATAGAATATCTTACTCCTTCAGTTACTGTAGTGATTTGATGTGGATAAAGAAAAGAAGATGGAAAAATTATTAAAGATCCCTTTTTACAGTTTACCTTATATTCGCCATCAAAAAAAAGAAGATCACCTCCCTCATATCCGTCATTTAAAATGATTGAGCAAGATAATGTTCTTCTCATATCAGCTCCAGAATCAGTATGTTCTTTATAAAATTCTCCAGTATTATATCTCAATAACTGATATCCAGAATCTCCATCAATTGCAGATGCATATTTAAATTTATCCACATACTTATTAATATGATCAGACAATATGTTAAAAATTGTATCATCAATTTTTTTTCTGACTTTATAATTTTTTTCAATCACCCTATCAGTTGAAATTTCTACCTCCTTACATGTCCTATAATAAGATATATCGATACTGGTTTTACATTCATTATATTCTTCTTCAGAATATTCTTTAATTATTTCATCACAAAGTTCATCAGAAAAAGAATTATCAAAAACAGCAATATAATTCTCTAAGCAGTTTTCATTTGCATTTTCTTTTTTATTGAAGTTTAATTTGTCAAAATAATACTCTTTATATTTTCCATTTAATTTAACATAGTGTAAGAAGCATTGTGCATACTTATTACCAAGAAATTTATCTCTACCGTGAAAAACTTCTTTTCCATAATATATTACTGCATCACCAGGATTCAAATTTATATATTCTTTTCTACCAGAATTTTTCATGTAAATTGGCCATTCACAATCACCATCCAAATGAACTGTGATACTCACTTCACATGATTCTCTATCAATGTGCTCTTCTAATAAACTATTATTTTTATAAACTCTAGCATACGAATAAGCAGGTAATACTGTTTCTCCAATGATCTTAGAAACTTTTTTGCATTTATTAGAAAGCAATCCTACAAAAGGGAGATAATTATAATATGCGGAGGAGTCTACAACTTGAGGATCTCCTTTAATATTATTTTCTAAACAAAAATTAATAAATTTTTCGCCAAGATCTTTTGCTTTTTCTGCAGATATAAAGTTTTTAATTACTTTGTATTTTTTACCGTTAAAATCATTCACAATCACTCACCTCTTACAATATGGTCCCATGCAACTTTATATTTATCATCCCAATTATCACAGTATGGAGGATAAAAAGCATTGAGAGCAGCAGTAGTATCAACGATGCGTTGTGTATCACCAGCATCTACTGCTTCTTGTAGTTTATCAAGAAGAAAACTAAATGACGTGATTTGATTGAATGCCTCTTGAAGGTCATTCATTACTTTCCAGGTTTTGTCTTTCATTGTATTCTCATCCAAGGTTTCCATCAGAATAAAGTTCCCAAGCATCGCGATCATCAGTTCCCAAAGCATCTTTGAGTGCTTCTGTTACATTCTCTTTGAAGTTCTTACGTGGGATGAAGATATCATCAACATCACGTTTGTAATCTGGGAACTTCTCTTCAAACTCCACCTCTACATCATACAATAGTGACCCTACAATGTTATTAATAGTTTCGATGGTTTGTCCTTGGAGTTGATCCCAGTTATATCCTGGGAACATATCATCTTTGACACGATCAAGCAATGCTTTCTTACAGTGCCATCGTGCATCAAACATACTGGTGAATGCTTCCCAATCATGTTGGGATTTGAAATTAGGGATTGTCATAGGTCGAAAAGAGAAATACTTTGATTGTTTGTCCATCATCTTGTAGTGACACTTGAACGTTAGAACATTCATAACGAACATACTCACGTCCTTCACTACCAATCACCTCTACACGGGTGACATCAGGATAGTTCTTGATGTGATCACCATTTGGTGCTTCATAATCTAAATCACCTTCATTCCAAGGTTTTTGTCCAAAGGTTTCACGATCAATTCCAAGAGATTTCAATGCAAGTTCTTCATTGAATCCATCATACGTTGTATCCAACCATGGAGCATCATCTTTGTCAGGTAGATTGTGTTCAGTCATCGTTTTTGCTCAGCATATTCGATAATGATCTTCTTATGCTCTTTATGCTTATCAGTTACAAGGACAGTATAAAGTTTACCACCAAGTTCTTCTGCAACCATTTCAAGCAATGTCAGTTGTTCGTCAGTCATGA